>Ga0099364_10001561_pt1 | contig 37383 bp, 31 predicted proteins | sample TergutTh196P3_FD_73070 | JGI IMG/M metagenome (GOLD analysis project Ga0099364, IMG submission 73070) | Microcerotermes parvus P3 segment gut microbial communities from Pointe-Noire, Republic of the Congo - Th196 P3 | ecosystem: Host-associated > Arthropoda: Insects > Digestive system > Gut ... | reverse complement strand
GCATCCTCAAAAAGCTTTCCCGCTTCGAAACGCTTGTGCCGGACAGGCCCTCGTCGATATAGCCCTCGACATATTCCCAGTTTGGATTGCGCGTTATAAAATCGCTGTAGTATTCGATTTGATTTTTAAGCGAATGCGCCTGCTCGTCCTTTTCAGTGGAGACGCGGGCATAATATGTAACGCGCAGGGGGATGTCGTAAATGGTTTTGCCCTTGTGGAGCTCTGCCCGAGCGTTGTATAGGTCCATTTGGTTTGCCTCCGGTATCAGCGATTATTTCTGTTGTATGCTTACTATTATATAGTTAGCTTTATAATTGTCAAGTGAAAGATAACTTGAATTCAACAACTAACATGCATATAAACCGCCACCCTTCCATCAAAATATATGGTGGTTCTGCTTAAACATAGAATAGATTCAGAAATATAATTTTTAATAAGATAACTCTCCACTCTATGAGCGCGTATATGCATTTTGTTTGGAAAGCGGCTTTTTCTGTTTGCATCCTCCTATTATTTATAGTATAATAAGAGAAACTAAAATGTGAAGAAATTCTGGAGACACAAATGGCTAAAAATAAAGAAAAACAAATATCTAAAAAAAATTCGGATATGCAAAAAGAACAGCGGTATTTAAGTATTTTAACCCGTGGGTACGTTTTATTTGTGCTTGCCATATATCCGCTTGTCGTTGGCCCCCAAGGCTACGACAACATCATTGACGTTAAATCGCATACATACTGGGCGGTAACCCTTGTTTTTTTGTTTGTGTTCCTGCTGTTTTACCTTTCTTACAGGCTGGGTGCCGGTAAAATCACAGACGGCGTAAGATGGTACCAGAAGCTGGATTTTGCCGATTGGGCGCTCATCGCATTTTTTATCGTCATAACGATTTCAAGCATTTTGTCTCCGTATAAGGAGACTTGGCTCGGCAGGCGTGGCCGCAACGACGGATGGCTGACAATGTTCTGCATGCTTGTGTGTTATTTTCCCGTTTCAAGATGGTACAAGCCTAAACGTCTTGATTTTTCGATTTTTGCGATTAGCTCGGTAATTCTTTGTACAATTGGGATTTTGCAGTTTTACGGTTATGATTTTTTCAATCTTTTCCCGTACGACAGACTTGGAGGCACAGGGTTTACGATTTCATTCCGCTCCACAATCGGCAACGTAAACTTTTTGAGCATGTATTACTGTATGACAATCCCCGCGTTTGCTGTGCTTTACATGAAAATGAAAGGCCCTTGGCGCTTTCTTTATTTTGCCGCTTGCATCATGAATTTTGTTATGATGCAGATAAGCGGCTCCGACGGGGGCAAGGTTGGCGTTTTGGGTGCGATGGTTTTGTTGTTGCCGTATTTCTTATGCGAAAGGCAAATCGCGAGCCGCACCTTTATATTAAGCGGCGGCTTCGGACTTTCGTATGTGCTTCATCATTGGAATTTAATTTATAATATAGGACTGCCTAATTCCGCATTGCCGCTTAAGCCGATTTTAATCCTCTCGCTTATCGCGGTCGCTATGGGTGTAGCCATAGCGCTTATTGAGCGGTGGCCGAAACCAAGAACCGCAAGATTCGCGGGGCTTGCCGTTATGTTAATCATAATCGGCGGAGGGCTGTTAGGCGTAGAGATTGCCGGCAAACACATGGAGCCGGGATATAGAAATAGAATCTATGAAGCACGGGAAGTTCTTCACGGCAGAATAGATGATGACTTTGGCTCATATCGCATATATATATGGCGTAACGCTTTGGAAGCACTGCCCGAACAGCCGTTGTTCGGAACCGGTCAGGATACGTTTTTATATGCCCTTGACTGGGGTTTTCAAGAAGAAGCTTTGGAATTACACAGTGTGGTTTATGATAAAGCGCACAATGATTTTTTACAGATACTCCTCTGTAATGGTATTTTCGGATTGATTGCGTATCTCGCACTTCTTGCAGGTATTATCATATATTCGATTAAACCTGCTTTTCATGATACTATCCTGTTGATGGCTTTTTCTGCAGTTGCGGCTTATTTAGGGCAAAGTCTGTTCGGTATCGATTCGGTAGTGGTTACGCCTTTGTTCTGGCTTATAATTGCTATTTTAAGGAACAGGCAGCTCGAACAGAGGAACTCAGGCGACTTTACCATATCAAGCATTAGAAAATGAAGTATAATGTGAATGCTTGTTGAGTTTTGTCACTTTTTATGATACACTTTTACCTAGCCTGCAAAGCATATAAAATTTGATTTATAATAAAAGGACTTTTCGGAATGCATAGACAAGAGCAGTACAAAAATACCTTTCGGTTCTCGCTAAGCCTTATCATATGGTTTAGCCATTTGATGATATGGGCATATGTTTGGACGCATGAGTACGAAAGGCTGATATTTGACAATAGGGGAAATTGGCTTGTTCTTGCTTTGTATGGCTTCATATCCTTTTTCTTTTCAAACTTGTATGGCGGCTATAGGATTGGTTACTCCAAGCGCGATGATATATTTTTATCGAATTGCATTGCCGTTTTTTTTACAAACACCTTAACATACCTGCAAATATGCCTGATGGGGCGCACCCTTATGACGGTGCAGCCATTTGTTTTTCTGACAGTTGCGAATATCATAATATTCTGGATATGGTCAATTGCAGCCTCCATGGTATACGCTAAGGTTTTTCCGCCTCATAAAATGCTGATGGTTTATGGCGGAGGTGATTTGGCTACAAACCTTGCGCATAAGATGGCCAGTTATGCTGGAAAATATTGCATACAGGAAGCAATCGGCATTGACGCCGACAAGGAAGTGGTCATCAAGAAAATATTGGCGTACCCTTCAGTCGTTTTGTGTGATATGCCGGGATGCATGCGCGATAGCTTTCTAAAAATCTGTTTTGAAAACAATATACGAACATATATAACGCCCCAAATTTCAGATATACTGATTCGTTCGGCGGATGAACTCACTCTTTTTGACACTCCACTTTTATTGAACCGTAACTATGGCTTAACCCTTGAGCAGCAATTTATAAAAAGGTCTATGGATATTGCCTTTTCAATGGTTATGTTGATTCTTTTCTTCCCATTTGCGCTTATTGCCGCGATAATTATCAAGCTTCAGGACGGCGGGCCTGTACTCTATAAGCAGATGCGCAGCACAATAAATGGCCGGGAATTCTACATATATAAATTTCGTTCCATGATTGTAGACGCCGAAAAGGACGGACCTCGCTTGGCCTCAGAGAAAGATTCGCGCATAACACCTTTTGGCAGGGTTATCCGCAGGTACAGATTGGATGAACTGCCGCAATTGTGGAATATTCTGCTTGGGGATATGAGTTTGGTAGGCCCCCGCCCGGAACGTATAGAGCATGTTATGCAGTATACCACAGAAACTCCTGAATTCCACCTCCGCCTGAAAGTCCGAGCAGGACTTACTGGGTATGCACAAATCACTGGGAAGTACAATACTTCTCCTCAGGATAAATTAAAAATGGATTTAATGTATATTGCGAAATATTCACTTCTTTGGGATTTGAAAATTATCTTTGTAACAATCAAAACCTTATTACAAAAAGACAACGCGCAAGGCGTACAGGAATGATAGCGGCATGAAAATATTGATTATAGCTCAAGTTTTTTATCCTGACAACTTTCTTATAAATAATATAGCTGTCGAGCTTGTCCATGCAGGCCATCAAGTGAAAGTGTTGACCGGACTTCCCGATTATTCTACATCACGGGTGCCCAGGGAATACAAGTGGTTTAGACGGCGAAAAGAAATATTTGAAGGCGTCAAAATCGGAAGGGTTCCTATCATCGCCCGCCGCTCCGGAATATTTTTCCGGGCGCTGAATTATATATCGTTTATTTGCTCGGCTTCAATCTATGCGTTATTTTCAGATAAAAAAGATATAGACGCTGTTTTTGTCTATGGAACATCTCCGGTTTTTCAAGGGATTCCGGCCATGATTTACAAATGGAGAACAGGTAAAAAATCTATCCATTATTGCTGCGACCTTTGGCCCGAATCTCTTAAAGCATGGAACGTTAGTGAAAATAGCCTCGTTTTCAAAATAGTTAAAAGAATCAGCAGAATAATTTATCGTAGCTGTGATATCGTAGCAATATCCTCACGTCCGTTTAATCAATACTTAATTGATATTTGCGGCGTTGATAAGAATAAAATAGCCTATTTGCCACAATATACAGAGACAGAGGATTTATTTGCTTCGATTGCGTGCCAGTATGAGGAGAATAATTGTGTTGATTTTTTATTTGCGGGAAATTTGGGCGCATTACAGGACATCCCTGTAATTTTACAAGCCGCGGCTGTTATTGAGACAGAACGAAAGTTTTGCATACATATTGTCGGGGACGGTTCAGAAATGGCTAACCTCAAAGCCCTGACAAATTCCTTGCAATTGAATGGCCGTGTAATTTTTTACGGTCGCCGCTCGCTCGAAGACATGAAAGGTTTTTATAAATTGGCGGATTGTTTTTTGCTGACGCTACGCGGCGGAGACTTTACCGGCATGACCCTTCCCGGAAAGGCGCAAGGGTATCTTTGCGCAGGGAAGCCGATTTTGGCAGCAATCGATGGGGAGTGCAGGGAACTTATAACACAAGCCGGATGCGGCGACGTCGTCCCTTCTGGTGACGTAAAGATGCTGGCAAAAAAAATGACAAGCTTTATTGAAAACCCGGGAAAGTATAAAGAAAAAGGCGTCAATGGCCGGCACTTTTACGAAGAGCATTTTACAAAAAAAAGCTTTCTGTGCAGTCTGTTAAAACTATTATCTTAAATAAATTTTTGCCATAAAGGATGGAAATAATGTTCAAGAATAAAACACTCATGATAACAGGTGGCACAGGTAGCTTTGGCAATGCCGTGCTTGACCGCTTTTTAAGAGAAGATATAAAAGAAATCCGCATTTTTTCACGCGATGAAAAAAAACAGGACGATATGCGCAAGCAATACCGCAATAATAAAATCAAATTCCATTTGGGTGACGCGCGCGACATCGCCAGCGTGCGTAACGCAATATACGGCGTTGACTTCATTTTTCACGCGGCTGCGCTAAAACAGGTTCCTTCATGCGAGTTTTTCCCCCTCGAGGCCGTCAAGACTAATGTGATTGGCACCGACAACGTCATCACCGCCGCTATTGAAGCGGGGGTGCAAAAGGTGATTTGCCTTTCCACCGACAAAGCGGCATACCCAATCAACGCCATGGGCATTTCCAAAGCAATGATGGAAAAGGTCGTACTGGCAAAAGCGCGGACAACCACCAAAACACTCATCACATGCACTAGGTACGGCAATGTGATGTGCTCGCGCGGATCGGTAATCCCACTGTTTATAGACCAGATTAAAAGTGGCAATCCACTTACAATAACGAACCCGCATATGACACGTTTTCTCATGAGTCTTGATGAAGCTGTCGAGCTCGTTCTGTTTGCTTTCCAAAACGCGAAGCAGGGCGATTTGTTTATCCAAAAATCACCGGCATGTACGGTAGCGGATTTGGCGCAAGCAATCCGAGAATTATTTGACCATGGCGCCAAAATCTGCAATATTGGTACCCGGCATGGCGAAAAACTCTATGAAACTCTCGCCACAGCTGAAGAAAAAGATAGGTCTGAGGATTTAGGTAATTATTGGCGCATCTCAATTGATGGAAGGAACCTCAATTATGACAAATTTTTTGTGGACGGCAATTCACAACTTGACGAGGCCGAGCCCTATACCTCGCACAACACGGAGCGGCTCAATGTCACTCAGGTAAAAGAAAGGCTATTGCGTCTTGATTATGTTCAAAATGAGTTGAAGGGTTGGAACCTCTAGGTGGAAATTCTCGTTACCGGTTCACGCGGGTTTATAGGCCGCAACTTAACAGCGCGCCTGAGACAACGAGGGTATGCTGGAATCATGGAATACGATATAGATACGAGCCCGCAATTGCTGGATGATTACGCCCGAAAGTGCTCGTTCGTATTTCATCTTGCGGGGGTAAACCGGCCGCGTGACCCCGCTGAATATATGATTGGCAATGCAGGCTTCACACAAATACTGCTTGAATCACTTATGCGAAATAAAAATAGGGTTCCGGTATTGGTTGCCTCGTCAGTTCAGGCAGTGCTTGACAATCCATACGGTAAAAGTAAGAAAGCGGAAGAGGATCTGGTTTTTGCCTATGCGAACCAAGCCCGAGTGTCCGCTTATGTATACCGTCTGCCAAATGTGTTCGGGAAATGGTGCAAGCCGAACTATAACAGCGTCGTGGCAACTTTTTGCCATAACATTGCGCGGGGATTGCCTATTCGGGTAAACGACCCTGAGACAGTGATAAACCTTTTATATATAGACGATGTAGTGACAAAATTCATCCATGCGCTTGAAGGGTATGCTACCTGCGCCGGGGGATTCTGCACTGCGGAGCCTGTGCATACCGTAAAGCTTAGGGAAATTACCGCCCTGCTTGAAAGCTTTAGGGAAAGCCGCAAAAATCTGCATATTCCAAACCAGCTTGACGCTTTTGCAAAAAAGCTTTATAGCACATATTTAAGCTATATTCCCGAAAATGAGCTTTCATATCCGATTAAAATGCATGTAGACGGCAGGGGCGTGTTTGCGGAGTTTATGCGCACGAACGACCGGGGACAGGTGTCGGTAAACATATCTAAACCGGGGGTTATCAAGGGTGCCCACTGGCACAATACGAAGAACGAGAAATTTCTTGTGGTGAGCGGCGAGGGCATCATATGTCTGCGCACGGCTGACGGCGGGGAAGTTATTGAATATCATGTCAACGGCGGTGAGCTACGCGTTGTGGATATACCGCCGGGATACGAACACAGTATTAAGAACACGGGAAATGATAATTTGGTTACTGTGATATGGGCAAGCGAATGTTACGACCCGCAAAAAACCGATACTTACGCGCTGGAGGTTTAATCCCTTTGAAAAAGCTTACGTTGATGACGATTGTCGGCACACGTCCCGAAATCATCCGACTTTCGGAAGTTATCAAAAAATGTGACCGTTATTTCGAGCATTTGCTCGTGCATACGGGGCAGAATTACGACTATACGCTTAATCAAGTTTTTTTTAAAGAGCTTGGGTTGCGCAATCCAGATTATTATCTAGAGTCTTTAGGCAGCGATTTAGGTGAAACAATCGGTAATATCATCTCGAAGAGCTATAAACTGATGCAACAAGCGATGCCGGAGGCGCTACTTATATTGGGTGACACCAACTCAGCGCTATCGGCAATTTCCGCGAAGCGCCTGAAAATCCCGATTTTCCACATGGAAGCTGGGAACCGCTGCTTTGACGAAAATCTGCCGGAAGAAATGAATCGCCGGATTGTTGACCATATATCGGATGTGAACCTTTGCTACAGCGAGCACGCTCGTCGCTACCTGAATCGCGAGGGGCGTCCGCCTGAACGCACCTATGTCACCGGATCACCGATGGCCGAGGTGTTAAGCGCAAATCTTGAAGGAATCAACGCGAGCCGCATACTGGATACGATTGGGCTTCAGAAAAACGGCTATATCCTCCTTTCCGCGCATCGAGAGGAGAACATAGATATTGAGGACAACTTCTTTTTATTGATGAATGCCATAAACTCTTTAGCAGAGGCTTACGGGATGCCGATTATTTACTCCACTCATCCGCGAAGCAGGAAATTCATTGAAGCAAGGGGATTTAAATTCTGCCAAAATGTGAGAAGCATTGAACCTTTCGGCTTTTTAGATTATAATCAGCTGCAGCGCTATGCGTTTTGCGTTGTGTCGGACAGCGGAACGCTACCGGAGGAGGCAAGCTATTTCGGATTCCCGGGCGTTTGCATCCGTACGAGCACCGAGCGACCTGAAGCCATAGACAAGGGGAATTTTGTTTTAGGCGGGATTACCGAAAAAGGGGTTTTGCGGGCGGTGGAGCTTGCGGTGGCGATGAAACGAAACGGTGATATGGGAAGCTCCGTGCCCGACTATGCAGAAGAGAATGTTTCGACGAAGGTCGTTAAGATTATTCAAGGATATACGGATATTGTGAATCAGGTTGTATGGGGGAAGAGGGTGTAGTATAATGAAAAGCATATGCTTTGTTACCCCGTATTTTGGCGTGCTTCCAAGTAATTTCCAGTTATGGTTAAACTCATGTGAAAGTAATCCCACCGTTAACTGGTTGATTTTTACCGATGACAAAACAAGTTTTGATTATCCTAATAACGTTTTAGTATACCATATATCGTTTGAGCAGCTAATTAGGAGGATTTCATCCTTCTATGATTTTGAAATATCAATTAATCAACCTTTCAAAATTTGTGATTTTAGGCCTGCATATGGTGATATATTCCGTGCGGAGCTGGAGGGGTATGATTTTTGGGGGTATTGCGACGTTGATTTGATTTTTGGTAATATACGCAGCCTGATTACCGATGATATTTTAACGGCTTACGATAAAATCCTTACCCGAGGGCACTTAACCTTGTTTCAAAATAGCGAAATGCTTAAAAAGATTTACAAACGTGAGATAAATGGAACAGAAAGCTATAAACAGGTGTTTCAATCCAGTGAGCATTATAGCTTTGACGAATGGGGGGGAGCAAATAATAATATCAACCATATTTGCCTTGCCTGCGATGTCCCGGTCTATAATGAAATCATCTTTTCGGATATCTATGTTGGTAAATTCGCGTTTTACCCATACCAGCTAATGAAGCAAGAGGCGCACATCAGTCCGAGCGTATACATTTGGCAAAGCGGTGACGGGAGGCTGTACCGTTATTATGTTAACAATCTGTCGGGCACGCTTTGCCGCGAAGAGATTCTTTACCTGCATTTGCAAAAAAGGAATATGCGCATTCACCCTAACTGCCTCCGCGCGGATTGCATATTAATAAAGCCAAACGAGTATACCGCACACAACGGGGAAATAACAGTCGATTTTGTAAGGGAAGCTGGAAAAGATAAGCTAATCTATCCCGACTTTGTTAAGCTGAGGATAAAAAACCTGAAAAGAAAAATACGCAAGCTACTTGCGAGAGGGTGATGGTTAGGGAGTCGACTATGAAGAAAAATAACGGGATTAGAAAGCACCTTTGTTGAATTTGCAAAAATAAAAAGTTTTGATAAAGCCATAGAGATTAAGTGGTTTGACGGCTATAATATTGATTATCCCGATAATTTTTTTGACGTGGCATATTGTACGCATGTGCTCGAACATGTAGAACTTCCCAGGATTTTTCTAAGAGAGTTAAAAAGGGTAAGTAAAATCCAGGTTATCGCCAAGCTTGCATTGCGCTCCGTTTTAACGCCCCCCTCATACGTTATCTGACCGATAGGCTTGGATATGTAAGATATATTGTTATAACCAGATGAGTTTATGCGTCGAAATAATAGCTGAACAAGGCATTGATTGCAGAGGATATTGATGAAAATTTTACTGCTTAATGTAACCTGCAAGAAGGGCAGCACCGGAAAAATTACATACGACCTATATGAGTCTTTGTGGGCAAGCGGACATGAAGCTGCGGTTTGCTACGGCCGCGGCCCTTTGGTAAACGAGCCTTATATTTTTAGATTCAGTAGTAAGCTTGAGGTTTATGTGCACGCGTTGCTGACAAGGATAACCGGCATTACTGGATGCTTCTCGCCAATTGCAACCAGCCGGCTCCTGCGCATTATAGATGCATTCAAACCCGACATCGTGCATATTCATGAGCTCCACGCCTATTTCGTTAATATTGCATCCGTGATGAATTACTTAAAAAAATACAATATCAAAACAGTGTGGACTTTTCATTGTGAGTTTATGTATACGGGCAAATGCGGGTATGCTTATGATTGCGGGAACTGGCTGCAGGGATGCGGGGAATGCCCGTACTTGAAAAGATACCCGGCCACTTTGTTTTTTGATTTCACTCCAAAAATGCTCAGGCAAAAGAAACAGCTTTTTAACGGCTTCGATAATCTTTTGATTGCGCCTGTTTCCGAATGGTTGATGAATCGGGCCAATCAAAGCCCACTTTTATCTGGAAAGCGATTCCATGTTGTGCATAACGGGATTGATTTATCGATATTCCATCCCCGAAATAATAAAAGCCTCCGTTGCAAACACGGATTGACCGATGAAAAAATATTGGTGCATGTAACGCCCGATTTTGACGATTCGCGCAAAGGCGGGGGCTATATCCTTGATTTGGCGAGACGTCTGGGAGGCGAAAATGCAAAAATTATCATCATTGGCACAAGCAAGCCAATTGGGAATTGCCACTCTAATATAATTGCAATTGGCCGCACCGAAAACCAGTTGCAGCTCGCGGAATACTACTCTTTAGGGGATGTTTTCTTAATAACAAGTGAGATGGAGAACCTTCCTACCGTGTGCCTTGAATCCTTATGCTGTGGAACTCCTGTAATAGGATTCGATGTCGGAGGCACACGCGAGACTGCACCACCGCCTCATGGTGCTTTTGTCCCTTTTGGGGATATGGATGCTCTTGAGAAAGCGGTGCGCGGCGTTCTTTCAGGCGAAATGCCCTTGGCGGCTCAGGAAGAGTGCGCAAAGTTTGGACGGGAGCATTACGATAAAAATACAATGATGGAAAGATATCTGTTGCTGTACCATGGAGATGAATGAATGAAAATTATGCATATATGCCTTGCCAGCTCCTATACTGAAGGGATGGCATATCAGGATAACCTACTGCCAGATCAAAACGCTGTCGACGGGCATGAAGTCCTTGTGGCTTCAGATTGCACGCGTTTTGAAAACGGTGTGCTAACTACAACACCACCGGAAGATAAACTTTTACCTAACGGTATACGTTTGGTGCGCTTGCCTTTTGACTTTATATTTACAACGTTTATAAGCGATAAAATCAGAAAAACCAAGCTTTTAAAACCCTTGATTTACGAGTTCTATCCCGACGTCATTCTCTTTCACGGACTTTGCGCCTGGGAACTGCTGACGGTTGCCCAGTATAAGCAAGAACATCCCAAGGTAAGATTTTATACCGATTCACACGGGGATTTCGGCAACTCCGCAAAAAATTTTCTGTCAAAAAATATCCTGCATCGGATATATTATCGCCTGATTTTGAGAAAAGCGTATCCTCAGATTGATAAAATATTTCTAATTAATCTAGAAAACGAAGACTTTATAAAGCAAATGTATGGACTGCCAAGCCATAAGATGGAGTATATCTCCCCCGGCGGTTTTATCCCAAACGATGACGATTGGAGTTTTGCCCGGCAAAAAATCAGAGGAAAGCTGGGGCTTTCGCCGAATGATGTTTTGTTCGTACATTCCGGGAAATTGGACAGATTGAAACGGACGGAAGAATTATTGCGAGCTTTTTCATCCGTTAAGGATTCTTCGTTCCACTTGGTAATTATCGGGAGTATCCCGAATGATATGCAAAAAATCTTGCTCCCTTTGATTGAAGCGGATGGGCGCATCCAATACCTTGGCTGGAAACTCGCGGATGAACTGATTGAATATCTATGCGCATGTGATTTATATGTTCAGCCAGGCAGCCAGTCCGCAACAATGAATACAGCCATGTGCTGCAAAGCGCCGGTCATGCTGCAGCCCCGAAAAAACCATCAACCCTTTTTAAATGGTAACGGATGGTTTGTAGAAAGCGAAGATGATATCGCCCGGGTTTTTGCCGAAATATCCGGGAACCCGCAAATTCTCAAACAAATGAGTGAAAATAGCACTAAAATCGTTTGTGAGATACTGGACTTCAAGAAAATAGCCGCCAGATTATATGACTAATGGTTTGCACTGTGAAACCCGCTTAAAGAAATGGAGATAATCAATGATAAAAAAACTGTATGTGCGCCTTTGTAAATATGAAGATTACTATATTCCCTTTGTGTTTGTGCTCCCCGGAATCATAAACGCCATGTTGTATTATACCGGATTCGCCTACAGAGAGAACCCCATAAAGAGCGCCCTATACGCCACTTTTAACATCCTGTTTTTGTTTATGACAGTGTCGATAATTGGTTTTAAAGCAATCAAAAAAGAGTATAGCCTGCCCCGCCTTGCTATCTGTGCGACTTTTACCGTGTTTAACGGTATTTGCCTGCTCTACGCCATTATCAATTTTAATTTTTTACCGATTACCGTCACAACCCTTATACATTTTAGCGTATTCGCATTTCCAGCGGCGTTATGGGGGCTTGAGTTTGGTGCTAGGCCGAATTACAGGCTTCTGCTGCGCAACCTAGAGCAAGTCGGGATTTGCATGATTCCTCTCGCTGTCCCGTATTGTGTGATACATTTAATTCGTGCCAACCCCTTCAAGTGGTTCCGCATCGGGGCGCTTAACTATCATGATATAGGCACGGCGCTTTTACCCTTTTTGCTTGCCTCGGTCATTGCCTTTGCACTAAACGAGTTTGATTACGCCGATTTGAAATTTCTTTCCAAATTCAAAATCGGTCGCCATGCAAGGTTGTTTGTTATAATCCTGTTTTGGACTGCTATCTCGCTTACCAATCACAGGAGCACGATTGTATCCGTGTTTTTCTTTCTGGCTTTATTTACTGTTTTTACACTTGTTAAATGTATTCGGCGCATGACATCTTTTATACTAAGCGTTTTTTTAATTATACTGTTTATTGCGGTACATACTTTTGCTGTTGCAAATGCCGACCACAGTAGGTTTACCAACTTTATCAACGGGTTAATGGAAGGCAGGCTAACGACAAGCCGTGATGCGCGTGAAGTAGAAGAAAACATACTGAAGATGGTGCAATCTGATGACAGGTTCCTCTTATCAGATGTGCGTGAGGAAGAGCCTCAATCATCTCGACCTTCGGAGGATGACGAGGATGACATTGATGTGACCAAGATTGCCGGAAGAATCCAAGACAGAGGCACAATCTATCGGTTAGCCTGGTTGGAAGCAAGAGAGAACCCTCTGACAGGATTGAGCCCATTGGGATTTACGGCGAAATATGGGGGGCTATACCCGCACAACGCTGCTCTTGAAGCTTTAGCGGATTTAGGCTTTGTATTCGGAGGAATGCTTTTGTTGTTTTTCACAGCCTGTGCCCTAAAGCTTCTGCACATTCTCGTTTATGGGCAAAGATACGCCGGATTGACTGTCGTTTTTTTAGCCGGATTGATTCTCCCTATCATGATAGGCGGTACATTATGGAGCTCCTCTATCCTATGTTTTTGCGTTTGCTTTAGTATCTCGGTCAAAAATAGCAGCTAGCTTTTACGGTTTGCAAGCTTCAAAGAAACTTTTTTTATGAATTCACGAAGCTCGGAATACCCAAACAGCCATAGCGCAGTCGTATATACAAGGATTCCGGCAATACCCGCCACGCCCGTCCTTATAATTACATGCGCGTGGATATTCCTAGCCAGAAAAAGTGCGGCGAACATCATAGGTATGCAAGCAATGAAAGCGCAAATCCCATTTTTTATCCACAGGGAAAGACCCAGAGCCCCAACTTTTCTTCTAAGGGCGACAAGCAGCAAAATACTGATAACCATCGCCGATATTGAAGACGCCAATGCCAGGCCGTTAACACCCATAGGGATAATCAGCATAAAGTTTAATGCAATATTGATTGCTATGCCGATGACTGTGCATATAAGAGGGGTTATGGAATCCTTTAAAGCAATGAAGCATTTGCTAATTGCAACCCGAAGCCCCCAAGGCGCCAAAGACAGCATCATAAACAGGAACACAGAGGAAGTCAGATTCGTTGCTTCCTGATTAAACGATCCGCGCTGAAACGTAATAGCCACAAGCTCTGGGGCGAATAACATGCATAGCATGGTAACAGGGGCCAGCGCTACAATAAGAATGCCGCCTACTTTCGTTAGCAGCTGTTTTATATGTTCGATATCATCCTTCGCAGCCAATTGGGAAAACATAGTGAATAGCGTTGTAGTAATCGGTGTGATTAAAACCCCGGCAAACAGGCCCACAAGCTGGTTTGCGTATGTCATTGCCGATATAGAGCCTAGGGGCAGCCCTGAAGCCAACGCTTTATTGACAGCGTGATTGATTGTATCGGCATAAATGCTGATAAAAATCGGAATTGAAAAAACAAATGTTTTAAATAAATCGGGGTTTTTTATCTGCAAGACCATGCGGTATCTGAATATTCCCTTTAAAGGCGGTATTATTAAAGAGACTTGAAGCGCGGTGCCTATTGTAAAACCAGCAATCATAGCGTTAACGCCCCATAATTCGCCAAACAATAAAGCAAACCCTATTGAAACAACGGACAGAGAAATTCCGATAAGCTGCGGGGGCAAATATCTGTGATGTGAATTCAAAACTCCTGTGAATACCGAAATGATCGCGCTTATAACAATCAATATGGACATTATCTGAAACATCCTTATAGTTTCAGATAATTGTTCTCCGTAAAAACTCGGCGCAAATATCCGTACAATCTGTCCGGCAAAAAAGAATGAAACAAGCGCCAACACGCTCGAAAAAAGTAGCATAAGGTTGGCTATAGAGCTTGTGTAAATGTCAGCCTCCTCCCGCCCAAGAGCAGCTTCTTTCTGTGTGCGCATTGGCACAATTGCCGAAGCTATACCCGAGCTGGATATACCCGAAACCATACCGACGACATCTGTAGCCATATAAAACGCATCTGTTTGCCACGTAATCCCAAAAACTGCCGCAAGAACAACCGTTCGAAGAAAACCAAGAATTCTACTGACAACCGTAGCGAACATTACAGCTATTGTTTTAAAAACAAGCTTGGGGGTTTGCAATATAAAATCATCCTTTTTTATTACTTACTACATTATACATCAAATTAAAATGAAAAGCGAATGTGACTGGAGGATTCCGCATGATCCCATTGGTTAAGCCGTTTATTGCCCCGTCCGGCACTATGATTCCGGCAATTCAGGAGGTTTTATACAGCGGATACATTTCTGAAGGTGATATTGTATACGAATTTGAAAGTAAGCTTGAAGAATTTATCCAGTCCAGCAATACACTCTCCCTTCATTCGGGTACCGCAGCCCTACATATTGCCTTAATTCTTACCGGAGTCCGGCATGGGCATGGAGATGAGGTAATAAGCACGGCGCTTACGGCGGAGCCTACAAATGTTTCAATCGGTTTGGCCGGAGGCAAGGTCGTATGGGCGGATGTTGATAAAGAGACAGGACTTTTAAGTCCGCAATCGGTACGAGAAAAAATAACGGAGAAAACCAAGGCCATTGTTATCGTCCATTATGCCGGAATGGTTTGTGATATGGACAAGTTCAATAAAATCTCAAGTGAATTTTCTATCCCCATCATTGAGGACGCTGCGCACGCATTGGGAAGTAAATATCGTGGTAACCCCATTGGATCCGAATCCGCATATGCGTGTTTTTCTTTCCAAGCGATAAAACACATGACAACGGTAGACGGCGGCGCACTGGCAATAAAAAATGAAGCAGAGTGCGAAAGGGCCCGCAAACTGCGCTGGTTCGGGTTAAGCAAAGGCACCCCACGACTGCAAAACGATATAACCGAATTTGGATATAAATATCATATGAACAATATCAATGCGGCAATCGGTCTTGTGCAGCTTCAATATGCGCGCGATATAATAGATAGGCATATCTGCAACGGAAAATATTTCGACCAAGCGCTATGTGGTGTTCCCGGAGTAAGCTTAATACCGTACTACCCTAATACGGAACCGTCTTATTGGCTGTATACTTTAAAAGTTGAAAACAGGCGGGATTTCATACGCCGACTAGCAGATGAAGGGGTTGTCGCGTCTGAGTTGCATCTAAGAAACGATAGGCACTCCGTTTTTTCCGGGTCAAAGTGCCGCCTCCCAAATCTGGATTGGTTCTATGATGAATTTGTCCATATCCCCTGCGGGTGGTGGATATCGGACGAAGACCTGAGCCATATAGTCTCTGCTATTAAAAAGGGGTGGTAACATGATTGCGCTTTATAAACCCTATATGCCGGAGCTGCCGGAGCTGCCTTCCATTATAAACAGCGGTTCGCTTGCTTATGGCACGTATGCCCGCAGCTTTGAAGAAGAGTTAAAAGCTTATCTGTTCGCACCCCACGTATTGGCGGTGAACTCCTTTTTCTCAGCGCTGTATATTGCCATGATGGTTTTTGGCATCTCAGCGGGGGACGAGGTCATCGCTTCTCCTATGGCATGCCTTAGTTCAACCCAACCGCTGGTTGCGCGCGGATTATCGGTAGTCTGGGCGGATGTGGATGCGTCCTTAGGTACGCTTTGTCCTGAAAGCGTTCGGAAAACCATAACCAGACGGACAAAGGCGATTTTGCACAACCATTTTTGCGGATACCCGGGACATATCGACGAAATCAACGCAATTGGCCGCGAATATGGAATCCCCGTGATAGATGACGCGATTGAAGCTTTTGGCAGCCTGTATAAAGGAAAAAAACTGGGGGATACAGGTTCAGACGCGACTGTGTTTTCCTTCAATCCCGTACGTTTTGTAAATACAATAGACGGCGGCGCTATCGTATTTAATAATAAATCACACTATGAAAAAGCCGTTCTCATGCGCGACTGTGGCATCGACAGAACCCGCTTTCGCGATAACAGGCAGGAAATCAATCCGGGATGCGATATCGCTGTCCCCGGTATTGCAGGCACAATGAGCGAGGTCAACGGGTATATTGGGATTTGCCAGATGAAGGCTATTGTGGGAATACTGGACGCGCACCGGCTTCAGGCCAGAAAATGGGATGCGTATTTTAAAAACAGTGATGCAGCAGTTCCAATCAGGCGCGAAGGCTGCAGGCCGAATTACTGGGTTTATGGGATTTTAACAGAAAATAAACTCGCACTGCTCGATGATTTCAGGAGCCTAGGATATCAAGCCTCGGGCGTACATATTAATAATAGCAATTATTCAGTGTTCGGGAATAGTGGAATTTCTTTGCCTAACGCAGAAAAATTTGACAATACCTTTTTGGCGCTACCTTGCGGTTGGTGGATGGATAATAAATCATAAAATATATAGGAGGCAAATATGAAAAAGCTTTTAAATATCAATCAGATTATTTTTTCGGTATTACTAAAGGATGTAAATGAAGATATTAGTATTGATGGATTGAACTTTTGCAACCGAAAAACAGAGCGGAAATCGGTTTTAAGCTTTGCTACTAGTATTGACTACTGGGAGATTATTAAGAATAATGCTTCTATAAGCGCAGTTATTGTTAAACCGTCGGATTTATTGGCGTATCAGCACAAGGAGTTCGGGCGAAAGATTACATTTATTACAGATGATAGCCCTGAATGGGCTTTTTATGATATCCACGACTATGTAGCAGATAATACCGATTTATATAATGTGTATGACTTCCCCAAAAAAATAGGGAATAATTGCAGTATTCACTCAAGCGCTATTATTGAGGATGGCGTTATAATAGAAGCTGATGTTATGATTGGCTCCCATACGACAGTGCGCAGAGGCAGCGTTATATCAAAAGGTGCTATTATCGGAAACAATACGACTATCTCAGCAGAAGGCTTTCAGATAATCAGAAAAGAAAATATCAGTAGGCATATTCGGCATTATGGCGGCGTGTTTGTCGGAGAAAACGTCTATATTGGCAATAACACATGCATATGCAGGAGCCTTTTTGAGGGGAGCACTTATATTGGCAACAACGCGAAAATTGACCATCTGGTTAATATTCCACATAATGCTTATATAGGTTGTAATGCGGTCATTACAACCGGTGTTATATTGTGCGGGTCTTCAATCGTAAAGGATAATGCGTGGATTGGTAAAAATTCAACTATTCTAAATGGAGTTGTTATCGGTGAGGGTGCACTGGTAGGAATCGGTAGTGTGGTAATACGAGATGTTCCAAGCGGGGCGACAGTTGCAGGGAATCCTGCCAGAATACTTGAAAAAAACACACCTTAGTGTTTTACAGTTAACCAGATATAAGAGAATTCAATTGCGCGATTTTATATGATTAATGGCGAAAAAATACCTATTTGATAAGTTAGGGGATATAAAGAAGCATATGCTTTTATCAATTGTCATCCCAACAAAAAATCGTTATGAATACCTGAAACATCTTGTCGTTGCGCTTAATTCTTTTGAGTCCGCGGATTTCGAGGTGGTTATTCAGGATAATTCGGAGGACAACTCGGAGTTTGTTGATTTCATTATACCCTATCTCGGCGGAAGATTCAAATATTTCTATTGCCAGGAACACTTGGACGTTGTTGCCAATTCTGACAGGGCCATCCTTAATTCATGCGGGGAATACGTGTGCTTTATCGGCGACGACGACGGCGTTTCCTCAAGGATCACGGAGCTTGCGGCGTTTATGAAGAAAAACCAAATCGACGCCTGCAACTGCACTATGGGGGGATTTCAATGGCCGGATGTGAGATATGTCGTGCATAAGCTAATCGGCTTGTCGGTACCAAAGGTCAAGAACGGCGTCCGGGAAATCAATCTGTCAATAGAAATAGCGAGATGTTTAAAAACAGGCGCGTTTTCTTTGGGAGATATGCCAAGGGTCTACCATGGGATGGTTTCCAGGGTGGCACTTAATATCGTGTATCATAAGACAGGAAGCTTTTTCCCTGGGGCAAGCCCGGATATGGCGAATGCGGTCGCGCTTTGTTTTGCCGCTAAAAAATGCTTTCATATTGATACTCCGTTTATTATATCGGGGCACGGCTACAAGAGCGCCGGCGGCATGGGGGCGCGGCGCCAGCATAATGGCGATATAGAAAAAATCCCCCACCTACCGCCAAATACTAAAGAAAATTGGGAGCCCCTTGTCCCTCTAACATGGACAGGCAATACAATATATGCGGACGCTGCGCTTAAAGCGTTTTGCGCAATGGGGCAAAGCAGCCTTTTGACAAACTTCAATTACGCTTATTTATACGCGGCGGTATTGCTGTTCGACCACAGGGCCGCCCAATTGGTTTGGCCCCTGATGAAAGGCCCGGGAATGAAACGAAAAGCATTCGCAGCGTTTGTCAGGCTGTTTATCCTGCGATCTAAAACCTTCGTTCTAAATTTTACGCATTCATATTTAGGGCTTTCACATAACGATATCTATCCGAAGGCCGTGTCCATTGGAGAAGCAATAGACATAACAGATCGGTATATCAAGAATTTATAAACCCTGAAATAATCAATGCTAATCACAGGAGGGCACGAATCTGTTTAATGAACAAATAAACAGATCGGATAATTTACAAATCAAAACATTTGACAGGGAACATATAATAGAACCCCGGTATAAAATGATTTTAGACCGGATTCAAACCCATTTCCCGTCCGGGAAATGGGTTTTTGCGGATTTTAGGGGAGATATTTGCGGATAGGCTTCTGAGAGAATACCCGGACGCTACGTGCATATTGATCGACAGTTCCGAGTATATGACGTCTGTCAATCAAGCAAATCCCCGTAAAAAGATTATATGCGATTCTATTTTCAATACGCAAAACTAAATTAAAACTGTTGTTTATATGACGCCATTGTCCTCACGGCATATATGCATACATCTTTTTCCATTTGTGTTCTACAACATACCGTGGGTTTGCGTTGAGAATCAGTCCTTGCAAAACCTCGGGGTCATCCGGCAAGTGGTATGTGCAAATCGCTATCTTCGAGGAAAACTCTCTCAAAATATTTTGCGCGCCCATGAGCATGTACCGCTCCGCGCCTTCGATATCGGCTTTGATGAAATCTACCTTCGGAATATTGTTTTTCGTGACATAAGAATCTAAGCTTATAGTGTCTACAGTAATTGTATTCCTGCTTCCGGTTGTACTGTTTTCAAATTAGGTGGCTCCGTCCGTATCACTTATAGCAAATGGAACGAGTGTGATGTGGGGATTTACCAAGATTGCTTTTTTAGATATGAAATATTCGTGGGCAGCGGCTCAAACGCGTAACAATTGCAGTTAAGGTTTGCGCCCATAGATGAGAAAAAACCAAATTAGCGCCGCAGTCAAATACAATAATCGCCGCTGTCAACTTTTACTTGCCTGAAGATATAGGGGCCTTCTTATATATTCAGGCTTTTTACGTGCGCATGCGGGGGGATTAATCATGTCGGTCATGGGAGAGATAATATCATAATACTCGCGAATCAACACCCCGCTATCGCTAAGCATTTTGATATGAGGTATAATCGCCTTGCCGATATGCAGAGAATCATCTTCCTTGCGGTAATATGGCAAGCGTCTTAGATTCACACCATAAGCAGCTTTTCTGATATTTCTTACAAAATCTGGAGATGCTCTTTTTGCCCACAATTTAACCTTCTCCGGCAAGAGGGCGATTACCGACAACCATAGCCCACCTCATACCTTTTTGAAATTACCCATACGTCATCACTCCTGAATTTTTATGCCGCCCCTTGCGGTTTTTTCTTTAAAACCCCCCTTGCCATCTTAAGCAGCGACATCAGGTCATCCCTATAAAAAATCCATTCAGACGCCGCTACAATTGCAAATGCTATGACAGAAATAACGGCGGCGTTTAGCGCCCAGATGTAAAAATTGGCTGATTGCGCAAGAGGGATAAAAGCGGATATTGAAACCGTGAGCAACAGGCAGCCAAAGCACAAGAGCAACCGTTTGACAAGCAGCCATATGCTGCGCAAGATAATCGTGTTCGATAAGTATACCGCATACCAAATCGTTCGGAATGCATATGCAAAAAGCGTACCGACCGCCACGCCTATGACGCCGAATTTGGAAACAAAGGCAATAGAGATGATTATATTAACCACCGTTTCAATAAAGGCCGGATTGCGTGTTTGCCGAAAATGTCCTGCGGCGTTTACAATGCTCTGATAAGGGAGCCTGAAGCACATAAACATGTGGCTTATAATCATTACATGTAGTAATACAGGACGATGGTAACTCACATCCGCCGTCCCGGCCGTATATAATAAGATGAACGGCATAGTCATAATCGAGGCGACAGAAAAAAGAAATGCGGATGACGCAAAGACAACCTGCTCATAAATCCTTAAATTTTTCCTGATTAAGACAGATTCCCCTTTCGCCAGCATATTGCCGAACGCGGCGCCCACACCTCTGTTGAGGGGCGCAAACAGTCCATATACGCCGACCATAACTAAAGTATAAATAGAGTATACCGAAACTTCGAACACATTTGAAAAAACAGACAATATGATTAGCCCTGTATTTAATGTAACAAAATTCGCCACCTGCTGCCCAAAATTATCCCACCGTTGCCTGATTACGGAGTTATCGTTTTTTACGGTTGATATGATTTTATATTTCTTTTTTGTATAAATTGATATAAACAGCGGCGCAAGCACAAATACAACCGCTGAACCAAGCTTGACCGCCCTAATCCCGAACCCCATCTGTATCATAACGACGGAAATAGCGGTGCTCGCGATAATCTTAGCTGTGTCTACAATAGAACCCAATTTTTGGAGTTGATTAGCATTGAGCAAAAACAGGTAGGTTTGTCCAAAAAAATACTGAGCAAATGTGGATATGCTCATAATCATCACAAGGCTTGCTGTAAAAAACCAGCCGAACTCATCGATTACGAGAAAAGGGTATGTGCATGCAAGAATTGCCGAAAACCCTATAAATATAAGCGCAACTTTTCGCAGGAAACGCTCGGTGGATTTTACGACAACGCTTATCTGTTCAACATTATTTTCGGCTAAAGGTTTATAAAGAGCCGCCATCGCAACCCCGCCAATCCCTGCCTGAAAGAGAGCGATTACGCGCAGGAACTGCGTAATCGCCAAAGTGACGCCATTATATTCTGAGCCGAACGAGGTAAGGATTAAGCGCGGCAATATAAAACTGCATGCAATCGACGCGGCTTCATACACAAAGCCCCATAAGGTGTTTTTGAATGTCTTTTTGGCGCGCAAGCCTATGTTACCGCCTTTCGTAAGACTCCTGAAAGGAGTGTAAAAGAAATATCTTCATTTTAATTATTTTACAATAAAAATATGCAATTTAAAGTTCCCTTAAATATGTTTCCATATAATCTCCATGACTTCACCAAACGAGTTAATTTTATCTTGAGATGTATCGACTTCAAAAGTATTATCAGAAAGCCTGATAGCCTTTACAGCGTTTATTTTTCTCTCAAGCAAATCAATAGTGATTTCTGAATCTCTTTCTAACGCCAACTCACTGGGAACCTGCAGCTTAATAACTAAATCAGGAGGATTTATATATGCCTTCCTATAAATTCCATATTCCCAAGCCGCGATTGCTTTCAATATCCCTTTCTTATTTTTAAGATAACTTGAAAGCAAAGGGCTGTCAGACACCCCCCCCAAAAAATCAACTTGGGGATACCGGTCTGTTATAACCAAGAGGCCGTTATTTCTGGCTTTATAGGCAAGTCTTAATTTTTTTCTTTTCCTCAACGCGATAGCAATAGAATAAATAATTTTACCGGCATTATTTATCCCTAATTTATTTGAGGGATTCCCCACCCTATCAACAGGCGCTATCGTCTCTCCATTAGCATTTTCCGGTTTATTTCTCTTAATGCGAATTGTTTTTTTATATGCCCTATATATTTTATGCAATGATGAATCTCCGCCCAAATACACAGTTACACAATCGATCTTCTTGCCAAATTCTTTGCGTAAATACGAAACGGTTGTGCTCTTGCCTGAGCCGTCAGAACCAAGTATTGCCACAATCAACCCGCCTGACGGCGATAATCGGCGAAATGGCTTGTCATACTTAATATGCTTGCGTTTGAATCCATTTATATATCGTAACAATTCAAGTCCCGTTCTCTTTATATATGAAGAAAACAAATTTAAAGATGTAAAATGGGAAAGCTCTCTTCTCAAGGCTCTTTGCAGGCTGAATAATTGATTCTTGTATTCTATTCGCTGATTCAATAATCTTTTTATATGCTTCGCGCTGTTTTTCAAAAGCGTATCCGCGCTTTCTGCAACGCCATCATTCGAACATCTTTCTTTTAACCAATTTAGCTCTCGAACATCTCCACTGCTTAATCTGCCGGGAATATCGCGCCATCTCAATTTTAAAGACATTCTTATGAGCAATAAAAGATACTCATCATTTGGATTGCTGCAATATATACCACTCGCTTTATCGGAGATTCTTCTGCTCAACAAATATCCATCCCATGGCAGCGTATAACCTTTAATATACTTTTCCCCCAAAGTTAACTTGTAATGAATATGCACATGCCAAATAGATGCGGAATCTTTATCGAATCCGACATAATCCTCAATCGTATTATATTGCATCAGAAAACAGGCTCTAAAACGCTTCAGGCCGCATATGCTTAATACTTCCTCCAATTGTGATCTTTGCGGGTAATGAAAAAGCATATCTAAATCTGTTTTGCCATTTAACGATTCCGAAAGATGCTCATTGCTTTTCCAGTGGCAATATAGTATATTTTTTTCGTTTAACGTTTCTATAAATTGCTTTATAGATTTAAGCATTTTCTTCGATTCCTCGTTTCAATTGCAATTATGTTGCAGCGTTTTTTATTTCATTATATTTTGCCCAAATGATATCCATTTCGCCGACAGTAAAGCCATTATCTTTATACCAATCCCCCTTGTACGCGTAGCCTTTTTTATTGATGAAAACCCTGCATGGGACAACCCCTATATGATGATACATACACAATGCCGTTCTATGGTCGCCATCAAGCAGATGCATATTTTTATCACAATGGATTTCCGAGGTCATATCATAAGCATTTTTTTCAAAAGAATCAATGAGCTTCTTAAATTTATCTATACACTCTAGGGCTTTGTTGAGGCTGGAGTGGGCTACCAAATATTTTTTGTACAAATCAAAACCCATATTGTTTTTACCGTAATAGTCTTCAACCGCTAATAATTTGATGATAATGCCAATCAGTTTTCTTTTGTTCGTTTTTTCATGATGTATCAACAACTCTTTTATATTGACGTTAATATATTCTGTTTTATCCCACCCAAGCAGGCCCCTTATTATATTGGTAACTTTTGCAGGCAAGATGCTTTTTAGTAACCTTTCCACACGCAAAAGCAATCGCATTTTCACAGCCTCCATCCCTACAGGTAATATGGTATTCCATGTTTATGGCATTTTTATTATTTGCGTTCAATCACCCTGATAACATCAACCTCCGAAAGCATACCCTTCAAACTGATATATCGTATTCCTTTTAGGGATATTTGCATTCCCATATCAGATAAAGCCTTAAAGATTGGTCCATTCCTTATTGTTTCGCTGTAATCCAAATACAGTGATTCATACCCTCGCCTCTTATATATCAGCGCTAAGTATGCAAGATAAGCGTGCTCCACTTTCTTATTAGCTACCCGGCACGATATAACAAAATCCGTAACGGTTGGGATTTCATCTGCTTTAACGATTGAAAACCCGATAAGGCCATAATCACCATAGCGGTCACGGCAATGCAAAACATATGCATGATAATTATCTTTGCCGCAAATATCGTGAATTTCTTCCTTTGTCAAGCGCCGAGCTGATAGGTTTAATTGATTAGCTCGTTGCATAAGCTCACAGCAACGCGGCAATTCATCATCCCGCGGCGTCCCGATTGTCAACTCTATTTTGCATTTTTTTAAAAACTCATCTATGCTTCCGTCCCAGAACTCCATGTCTGCACGCTGCAGCTCAAGCATTTTGTAAGATTTCCTGCGCATTTTCGACTCGTCTGTAACCGGAATATCAAAGCTTGGCAGGGATAATATGCTATCCATGTTCAATGCGTCTATGCAAAGCACATTGGGATGCGCATTGGATACTTCTTCCCTCTCAAATATATTATCATCAACAAATGCAATGGCGTCAATGCCAATATTAATATTCTTTGATATCCTTCTAATGTTGACGCTTTTGGGATCCCAATTTATTTGAGGCATAATAAAGTAATCATCCATATCAAGTTCGCGGAGTTTTTCGCGCGCGGTTTGACAATCATTTTTGCTCGCAATGCTCGAAATAATCCCACGGTTATCAAGCTCTTTAATAATTTCCACCGCTTTGGGGTTCAGTCGGACACAATCATCTTCAATAAGGATGCCGTCCCAAAGCGTATTATCCAGATCCCAAACAACACACTTTATTTTTCTATCGGGCGAACTTGCCGTTTGTTTATACGACATCACTACAAAGTCCAACGCATGGATACATACGCTTCGCGGGATCACCGTGCTTTCCGGATAAATTAAAATGAAATGCCGGGCATCTTTTGTAATGTTTAACAACACATAAGGTATTACGTATATATTACGGCCGCGAGAAAACAGGATAGACGTCCTGTATTTGGATTCATTCTTCGTCCTCACCTCAACAATCAATGTGAATGCTTCTCCCATATTTTCAATATCTATAAGGAATTCAGCGGGATCTGCGCCTTGTTTTCCTAAAAGATGGACGATTCTTTCACGCAGCCACTCATTTATGCACAAGCTGAACCAGAATCTCTTTTTTCTCTCGAATATCCTTGAAAACCAGGTGGTGATGACGGATACCATAAAAAACACCGATGCGAATAATCTTATTATAAGCTTAGAGCGTTGGGAGGTATTGCAATATGCCTGCAGCTTTGACCAACCCTCGAACGTAAGATACGCCGAATGCCCCAAAATTCCGCTTTTTGTTTTGATGCGCCTTATCCCGTTGGCAAACAGCCTGCATCGGCCATCTTCCCTCCCCCGGTAGCGGACACAACTGTCAAAGCACTCGGGAACCGCACATTCCAAACAATGTTCCGCCCATAGCAGAGGGGCACAGCTTTTTACAGAATACGACGGGGCTTCTGTAACATTAACGGGCGTCGTTTGCTGCCTTGGCTTTTTATACCATTCAAACGCGTACATCGTTTATACACTCCAACTGTTGCGCAATGGTTTTTACGGAAAGGCATCCCTCACTTTGCCGCCTAAACAGGTACTCACAAAATTTCTCAAATTTATCTGTGCTCCAACACCACAAATCCGCACCATAATGCGGCTCGTCAAGATTCAGGATGCTATGCAGCATAATAATCAGCCACACATTATCCGGCAGGCTTTCTATAAACCCAATCAACTTCCGGGGTTCGTCATAGCTGTGAACCAGTACAGAAGGCAGCAGATAACGGGGAACTTCCTTATCCAAATCCATCGCTTTATCCCAATTAAGCATCCGGAAACACCAGTTACTACCTAATCGCTTATCAAGAATGGTCGCCAATTTTATGAATGCCCTGTCAAAAAATGAAAGTGTAGACTTTCTCTCCCCCCCCCGAACATATATTCGTTCATGGCTTTTCAGGTGGTTGACAAAGTCCCCAAAGCCTGCGCCGCGGGTATTAGAATGCGGCACAGCAAAACCCACGTCGCTTTCAGCAAGATTCATGGCGACAAGCTTCCGTACACTTATGTCAAAATCATCAATGTCAGTAATATGACGATCGCCATGCGATGAAATTTCATGTCCGCAGCTTTTCATCTTCAGAAGTTGCTCAACCGTAGCGGCACCAGTGCAGCTTCTCCAAGTGAGGGGCTTGAAAGTGCCGTCTATAAAGCCTGTTGTCACATGTGCCGTAGATACGAGGCCGTATTTTTGCATAATCGGAAATGCGTTGCGGTATAAATCCTCTCTGCCGTCGTCAAATGAAAGCGATATTACCTTTTTTCGCATAATTTTATACCTGCCTTTAGCTAGATCTTTCAAAACGATATGCCTTTCTATTGCGCCTTTAGGTCTTCCTTCACTTTTTCAAAGAATTTTTTTCTGCGCGCGTCAAGAACATCTTTGCCGTATTTTTTCGCCTCACTGAAGTTGCGTATTGCTTGTTCCGCCCGCATTTGCGGAGATTGCATTTTTACGAGCAGCGCCGCTATTTCGTCAACTTCTTTCCTCGAATTGCTGAACACGAATTCACCTGCCAAAAGCTCGGGAATGCCGGCGGTCCGCGCTCCGCAAGCGGCCACTCCTCGGCTCATGGCTTCCAAAAGCGCTTTCGGCAGGCCCTCTTGCCGGCTCGGCTGGCAATATATGTCGATGGTATCAAGCCATTTAAAAACTCTATCATAGGGCAATAATCCTAAAAATTCCACCTGACCGACAACATTATATTCTTGTGCCACAGCTCTCAAATAGCTTTGGTCGCCGCCGCCGACAAGCTGGTACTTAAAATTGGTGTTACCAAGCTTCTTCAGCTTGCCCAATGCGCGTATTACATACTGCTGCCCCTTGTAACGCACGTTTACATCGCTTGCCGTTGTGCCAATAATCAACGGTCCTTCGCCTTTCGTCTGTATGTTTTTCAAGCGGTTGTCCAATGTTTCTTCGTCAAAGTCATTTAAAACAATGCTTGAACATGCCATAGAAAAACCACGTGTCGGGTATCGTTTTTGCAAAAACTCACTTGTGACATACCATACATACGGCGCATTCTTTATTTGTCTTCGCATAATAAGCCAACTAAAAGGGGCAATCAATTTCCCCTTCAAGCTGTGGTTCCATAATGCATCCCAAAAACAGCCGCCCACATATACGATATAGGGCTTTTTCGCTTTCCTCGCGGCGGGTAGTCCAAACCATATCAAAGGTTCTCCGGCAAAAAATATGGCGCAGTCATGCCGAGTAATTAGTGTCTCCGCCATTTTTTTTAGCTTCCTGCGGTGGAACAGCACGTCATGCTTAAAATTGCTTCCCAGCGACACGCATTCAACCGAATCGTTTAAAGGTACATTATACAAGGAAGCTGAATCTGCCGGAACATCTTTAAATGTTGCCGTCACATGTTCCCAATGCGGTGATATGGATTTAATTACTGAAGATATAACGCCGGAAACATAACGTGTATCCGGTGCTTTTAACAGCGATAATCTGCTGTGCAATAACACTATTTTCATATCGTTGATTAGCCTCACATATTTACTATATTTTCCGTCTTGAGTCTCTAGACACACGTTCCCTTTTAAACCCGTATCTCGTTATAAACCAGAGTATCCTCGAACATTTACGCTTCATCAAGAAAAGGTAGGGCCGCTTTAACGGATGTAACAAGGGTATTTTTATAAGCGGGTAAGCCTGTTCCAACGATGTATCCTCAAGTATCCTTTTTATCTCAGCAATCGCTGATTTCCTTGAATATCTCTGGCAGGCGATTATAATTGACCACAACGCTATGGATGCCTTTCTGGCAAGCATCTGCTCGTCAAGGTTTTTTATTTTCCCCCGGCAGATTTTTTCGATTGCCTTATTCGCGGGGCCAAAAACATCAACTTCTTCAAATCTTTTTTTGCCGGTTGCCGGGGTTGGCCTTACGTAATACAGTGCGTCATCTATCTTTCTTAACTTCTTTGTATGAAAAAAATATTTAAGGTTAAACACACCGTCCTCGCCTGTAAAAACGCTTTCGTCAAAGCAAATCTCATGTTCCCTTATAACACTGCGTTTATAGAGTATGGTGCCGTTGCTGGATATAAGTACACCTGTCATCGCGCCGTCGTCCACAACGATATCCGTTAAGGTCTCATGGCTGTAAATACCGCTTTTCAGCTTTATTTTTCTGGGCACTATCTTTCCCTTGATGATAAGCGCAGGATTACACCAAACCCAGTCTACGCCATCTTGAACCATGCTGCCGCGCAGGATTTCAACAAAACACTCATTATACATATCGTCGGCGTCACAAAAACAAATATACTCTCCCACGGCTGCTTTCAATCCAGCGTTCCTCGCCGAAGACGCCCCCCCGTTTGGTTTATCGACGACGCGAACTTGCGGGTGCTTGCTTTCATACTCTCTGGCAATCGCCAAGGAGCTGTCGGTAGAGCCGTCGTTGACGATGATAAGCTCCAGATTTGCATATGTCTGGCTTAAAACGCTGTCGATCGCTTCTTTCAATGTTTTTTCCCCGTTATAAACCGGCATTATAACCGAAACCAAATCGTTAGCCATACAGCGCGTTACCTGCCTTCATATTTTCAATAATCTCTTTTTTATACTGCCTCTTCCGCCGCATACCTAATACACGCGCGCCAATCGAGTAGTAATTAAGCCTGCTTATTAACCAACGAAAATCACGCTTTCCAAATTTATTGCATACCGCCGTGTTGAATTGCGTTATTCGCATATTTTCATATGATGTTAAATCACGTATATTTTCAATGTGCTTTGATATTTGATTAAGCTCGTCCTTAATGTCAAAGAAAACGATGCCTTCATCGCTGTCCTTAAAACCGTGGCAGCTATATTCCCTGACAACGCCCTTTTCAATTTCAACATCCAGCACAAAGGATTTCTTATTTTCTTGATTCTGTTTTATGTGTACTTTTCCGTTTAATGACACGGCGTCGCCAAATATACAGTTCCCCAGGCTATATGCCGCCAATATTCTGTCTTTGTGACAAATCCCCTGAATAACATGCGGATGGTGCCTGTGTATCATCAGATTTTTTTATGAGATAGTTTTTCAACAAGGGAAATATGCGCATATGCCGGATAGTTTGTATGCTCCATCCCCCAATGAAACGATAACGCACTAAAAGCGTTTTGTTCTATGTCACTGCTAAGCTGCCTCATAACATTATCATACGTTAGCAGATGAACCCCTTTTTCACGGGACAACATTTTCGCATGCCGGCGCGTGTTTAAAAATTCAGGGATACGCTTAATTCTGGCTAGCGCGACCGTCCAATCCTTAGAGGATTGCGCCTTGGAATATGCCTTGTATAAAAGGCTTGGCGACGGATCGAAGCCGCCGCCTCTGAACATCTTTTTCGCGTATCCTGCCGCCTCGGATTTGCTCTTCAGCAGCTTAACCCCGTTGGAACCTGATCCGCAACGCAGTTTCGCGACAATAGGGTATTCCGCCCTAACACGCAGCCACTCCAGACATTCATCCAATAGATAAAACGCCCAGCTTTTTGGGGCCGGTGCGTCAATAGCCAAAAACGCGTACATTTCCGCTATTTTATCGTCAAAATGCCAAATAGTATTGTGATTGGGAAAGGTTTTTACCCCTTTCCTGCGCGCCGCTTCCAAAATATTCGCAGACTGCATCTTGTCCGCGTACACAAAATTCCCGGGACAGAAACACAGTGCGCTATAATCGCCGCACCGGATAATAAAATTATTTTTGTAGCAATCCACAGCTTCATACTTGATGCCTAATCTCTCGCAGGCACGAATCATCTCAATATTCCAGTTGCCGGAATGCCTAAATATATCATCGTTTCTATGGATTGCGATTTTTTCGGTGTGCCCAGCCATTATTTCTCCCCCCGCGCCACTGTTGATATCTTAACATATTGTGATTACTCTTGCAAGTCTCGACAATTAAATTCATAACGGCACGAAATTAAGCAAAGGTTCTCAAAAACCATTGACAACAAAATGAAATTGCATTATAAGAATCCCTCGGCGTAGCCCAATGTCATTAAATTAAGAACATAAAAAATCTACCGGCATAGCCGGTAGATTTTTATATGCGGGCAAAGCCCTATAGTGCTAGCCGCGCCTCAAGGCGCTCACACGGTCTTTCATTTGCGAAAGGCTTGCTTTTCTATTATTGCAGCCGTCGGCATTTACCAAGTGAGTAAACATATTTTCAGCCTTTTTGCAGACATTAGCCTTCTGATTTTTTGTTATTATATCGCTGTAAGCTATGACCACCGGCACAGCCGGTGGTTTTGTACTCTCATATTTATTTTTCCCCATAAATATTAACGATGCGATATAACATCCTGAATTTCATAGGCATACGCTTCTCCAGAAATACATCGATAGAATGCGCTAAACGCATAAAGCGATTGTATGGATTTTTCGAAAATTTACCTGATATAAAACTACATATGAAAACTCACGTCTTTTAATCCAATTTGTTTAGATTTAATAAACGGCAGCTTTGCCCAATAGTACCCAGCTTCCCATTTTTCCCCGTACCAAGAAAAAGAAGATTTGGGGAAGAGGGCCAGCAGATAGCCTAAGTACATCCAGGGGAATATATATGAGAAAAATCCGGAGCGGAACATCCCATTAACCATTTCAGCAGCAAAATAGGCAAGCATGACAGGAACAATCGCATGAACATAGCCCGAACGGCAATGCTTATAGAAATCCAGGCCCATGAGGGCTATATACGCAAGTATAGATGCAAGAGCAAATATGCCATAATACAGCGTCAATTCCATAAAAGAGTTATGGCTGTGTATAAAACGTCCCGTAAAACGAGGTCTGGCGTTTTCGCGGCCCTCAAAAACCGCCTCGTGGTATTGGGGGAATAATGTTTTCATACCTTGAATAGAGACGCCAGCCAGCCAGTTATCTTTTATAATCTCCCCATAAACCTCCCAAATCTCAAAGCGTCCATTTGACACATCGCCAATCCAATCGTCATGCTCTTCATCTTGAAATACTTGATGAAAATTGTAGTTGCGCATGGTGGTATCCGCCAGATTTGATGATACCTGAATCACCCCTGCCAAAACGGCAGCAGTCAGCAAGGCCGCCAATGCCGATACCCCATATCTGGGAATCGCGGATTTATGCCTCAGGGCGTTAACCGCAATGAGGAAGCCCCATACGCCGGCGCCCACCACGAACCCAACGATTGCCCCTCTGGAAGCGAAACCCAGAAAACATATATATGTACAGAAAATGGCGGCGGCATAAAACGCCCGTGATATCGTTGCCTTGCAATCCGCTTTCCCCTTGAGCAAAATCAAATTGACCGTTGAGGCAACGATAACAAACACGGCCAATGTCGCCATCGCATTGGAGTTGGAAAAAATTGTCATACGGCGGTTAAACCAAAGGAAATTATACGCCGCCCCTTCCACCTCTCTGACTCTAGCCGAAGTAAGGAAAGGAACATAAGCCCTAATCTTGAATATAAACGCTATACAACCTGTAAAAAAGATGGGGAAAGTAAAAATGACCGTAAGCCTGTTAATCCTATACAGGCTTGCCAAGGCGGCTTCTGCCCTTTCCCCGGTTTCTTTATATACCGGGCTGATTAGGAACAGCAGGCAAACTATCCGTGCCGCCAGCAGACCAAGGTTTTCAAAAGAATACCCAAACCGCATAGTGTTAAAAATAAGAGAACCAACTGCTATTAACAAGAAGATATATACTAGGGCACTGTAACGAAAACTCAAGCACCTGCGTCTTCGAAACAGGTCAAAGAGCAGATACATGGCGCAAAAAATATAAACAAAAACACGAAATTCCTCCAAAGGAAGCGGAACAATCCGAGTGACCCGCAACACATCGTGTAAAATCAGCATACCCACAATGAGTTCCCATTTCGACCATTTCATATGAACAGCTCCTGTTGTAATCCTTTTGTTTATCCTGTAATACCGTAAAATTCCTTATACCAGCTCACAAACATGCCGACGCCCTCTTCAAGGGATACCTTGGGAATAAAACCCGTATCCGCCTCCAGCGCGGACACATCCGCGGATGTTTTTACGACATCACCCTTTTGCATGGGAAGGAAATTCACTATAGCCTTTTTGCCGAGCTCGTTTTCCAGTATGCGTATCATATCTGTCAGTTTTTCGGACTTGCCACATCCAAGGTTATATACTGCCGAGGAATTTGCGTCCATCGTGAGGGCATGGGATTTATCTATTAACGCTATAATCCCTCCCACGATATCTGAAACATAAGTAAAATCCCGCCACATTTCGCCGTTGTTAAAAACCTGTATCGGGCCGCCGCTCAATATAGCTTTTGTGAAAAGAAACAAGGCCATATCGGGGCGCCCATAGGGTCCGTACGCTGTAAAAAACCTGAATCCTGTCAATCGCATGTCAAACATATGCGAATAGGAATGAGCCATCAATTCATTTGCTTTTTTTGTCGCGGCATAAAGGCTTAACGGTGTGTCTGTTTTGTCTGACAAGGTGAAGGGATAGCTTTGATTCGCCCCGTAAACGGAGCTGGATGACGCATACAGTATATGAGGTATTTTGTGCCTCTTAGCTGCCTCCAGTACATTAAAAAAGCCCGTCAGGTTTGACGATATATACGCCTCGGGACATTCAAGGCTATACCGCACGCCTGCCTGCGCCGCAAGATGGATTACGGCGTGAAAACGCCCTTTCCCCAAAATGGAATCCAGCAGTTCTTGATTCTCAATATCCCCCTTGACGAACGTAAACGCAGTTTTTTTTCGGAGCAATCCCAAGCGCGATTCTTTCAGCGAGACGTCATAATAGGCATTCATGTTGTCGAATCCGACAACGATATCGCCCCTTTGCAGCAACGCCTGACATAAATGGTATCCAATAAACCCGGCGGCGCCCGTGATGAGAAAGTTTCTCATGCTAAAGCCTCCAATACAGATAGCCGGGAGCGGCTCCAAGTATTCCCTTGATATCCATTAAGATTCCGTTTTCCGATAAATATTGAGCAATGTTAATTTGCCTGAAACAGCCATGCCCTACGGCCACTATCAGAACATCCTGTTTCCCAAGCCGCTCCAGCGGGACAAGATCGAGCGAGTAATGCTCTTTTGCCTCGTCTTTATCCGCTATTGGGTCGCAAACCACGGGTTCTATGCCATATTCCCTTAACGTATTGATAACATCAATGACTTTTGTATTTCTGGTATCGGGGCAATCTTCTTTAAATGTCAGGCCCAGTATTGCCGCTTTCATATCCCTAAGCGGTTTTTCGCAATTATGCCTTGCCATCAGCTTGATTGCGTTTTCTGCGACTATCTTTCCCATGCTGTCATTGATACGCCTGCCGGCAAGTATAACCTGCGAATGATATCCCAACTGTTCGGCGCAAAAAGTAAGATAATAGGGATCCACGCCGATACAATGACCACCCACCAAGCCCGGGCGGAAGCTAAGGAAATTCCATTTGGTTCCGGCCGCCTTCAATACCTCAAGGGTATCAATTCCCATCTCACCAAAAATCAGGGCCAGCTCGTTCATAAAAGCAATATTGATATCGCGCTGGCAATTTTCGATAACCTTGGCGGCCTCAGCCACCTTTATCGACGGGGCCCGGTAAACACCCGCTTCGACCGCCAACTCATATACCTTTGAAATTAGGCTAAGAGATTGCTCGTCCATACCCGAAACCACCTTGATAATGGTTTCCAGCCTATGGATTTTATCACCGGGATTGATTCTTTCGGGGGAATATCCCACTTTAAAATCCTTGCCGCATATAAAGCCGGATTCTCGCTCAAGGATGGGAATGCAGATATCCTCCGTAACGCCGGGGTAAACCGTAGACTCAAATACCACGACTGAACTCGCCGTAAGGTTTTGCCCCAAGAGCATACAGGCGCTTTCCAGGGCACCAAGGTCGGGGGTTTTGTCCGCACTTATGGGGGTGGGCACTGCCACGATATGGAAACGGGCAGCACGCAAATCCACAGGATCCGACGTAAAATATACGCGTGATTTCTTCAGCTTTTCCCCGCCTACTTCATTAGTGGCATCCACACCGGATTTATATCGTTCAATCTTTTCCCGGTTTATATCAAAACCGATTACTTTAATTTTACGTGCGAATGCCACCGCAATCGGCAGCCCCACATAGCCAAGACCGACAAGTGAAATCGGAACTTTGCCCGACCGGATTTCGTCATAGGTAATCATATCATGCTCCTTTGTTACGCAATTCGCCAAGCATTATCTTTGCCCTACACCTTCATATGAGAACCCATGGCTTCTCATCACATCAGGCTGATAGATATTTTTCAAATCGAAGAAATACCGTCCTCGTGCAAGTTTTAGCACTCGCTCCATATCCAGATTGCGCAGACAATTCCATTCGGTAAGCAATACGATTACATCCGCGCCTGTAACAGCCGAGTATTCGTCATCGCACCAAGTAAGGCTGTCCTTTATATCCGCAAGCCGCCATATGCCCTCTTTCTTGCCTTGCGGGTCGAATATTTTTAGCCTAGCGCCCGATTTGACAAGCTCGGGCAGAATCACCAGTGACGGGGCATCACGCATATCATCTGTACCGGGTTTAAAGGTTACCCCCAGTATAGCAATTACCTTGCCCTTCAGATTTCCGGCTCCAAGTTTTATTTTTTTAATCATCCTTAGTTTCTGGTTCGCGTTGGCCCAATCTGCCGCCTCTACTATTGAAAGGGGCGATTCCTGTTTTTTTGCCTCATGGATAAGGGCTTTTGTATCCTTAGGAAAGCAACTGCCGCCATAACCGGGGCCGGCGTGCAGAAACTTCGGGGAGATACGGCCATCCATGCCCATTGCTTTTGAAACATCCTTGATATTAGCGCCCACTTTTTCACAAAGGTTTGCAATTTCGTTTATATAGCTGATTTTTACCGCCAAAAAAGAATTGGACGCATATTTAATCATCTCAGCGGTTTCAGGAGTAGTTTCAACAAAAGGGGTCTCGCCTATGTACAACACCCGGTATACCTCTCTCATTTTGCCAAAAGCACGCTGGGATTCCGCCCCGATTACCACACGGTCGGGATGAGAGAAGTCATAGACAGCCGAACCTTCGCGCAAGAATTCCGGATTTGAAACAACGTCAAAATCATATTCCACTCCCCGCCGTAACAACTCGCTGCGGATAACCTGCGCTGTTTTCCTGTTTGTGCCTAAAGGAACGGTGGATTTATTCACTACAACCTTGTATCCATTTATATTCTCGCCTATAGTTTTTGCCACGGCCGAAACAGCGGAAAGGTCGGCGCTGCCATCTTCACACGGGGGAGTGCCGACCGCAATAAACAATATCTCATTGTCACGTATTGCAGATTCCGCGTCTGTACTGAAGTTCAATCTGCCGACGGAAACAGTCCGTGCAACAACGTCTTCCAAGCCAGGCTCATATATTGGAATCAGGCCCTGCTCAAGTAGTTTGATTTTATCTCCGTCATTGTCAACGCAGATAACATTATGCCCAAAATCCGACAGCATCGCGCCGGAAACCAACCCGACATAACCTGTACCGATAACGGCTATTTTCGACATCGTGACAGCACATCCTTGAATTTAATTGAAGTATTAGCACAAGAGCTCACTTGATTTCATTTTATGCCCCAAAATTCACCCCCCGGCTTCCTTGATTTCCTTAAGCATCGTTTCTATCACAATGCTTCTATCAAACTCAATTTCCGCTTTACGACGCGAAGCAAGTCCCATATCCACACGCTGTGAATAGGGAAGGTGAAGGAATCGCTTCATGGCGACATATAAGCTGGTCGAGTCACGCGGCTTGCAAATGAACCCGTTTACACCATCCTCAACGATTTCGCGGCAACCGCTTACGTTGGCGGAAATTAACGGGCGCCCACTTGCAGCGGCTTCAAGCAGAACGTTGGACATACCTTCCTTGTAGCTAGGAAGCACAATGCAGTGTGCTTCCCGTATAAACGAAACTACGTCTTCTTGAAATCCGGCGTCATGTACAACGCCTTCCTTTTCCGCTTGCCCTACCTCATCCGCAATGTCGCCCTCGTGAAATCCGATAAGTGTCACTTTAAACGCACCGGGGCATTCGTCGTTCAGGCGCCGGGCTGCATCAATCAAAAGCCCTATACCTTTGGCACGCATAATCCGGCCTATATATAAAAAAGAAACGACCGAATTTTCCAGAAAAGGCAGAACACTGTGCTCCTCAAGGTTCACGCCGGAACCGGGAACCCGCACAACCCGCTGCCTTTTTATTATCTTCAGACGGCGCAATATTTCTTCGTCCTCGGCGTTTTGAAACATAACACAGCTGACATGCTTAAATGCATGGCGGTACATTATTTTAATAAAGCTGTTGCGCATATTGTCGTTGATAAACACTTCGCCCAAGCCCGTAATAGTACTAATGACCGGCACGCCGACTTTTTTCGCCGCCATGTTGCCATAAATGTTGGGTTTTATGGTATAAGTAAGCACTATGTCCGGCTTAAGTCCTTTTACCAGCCGATGATACGCTCTATATAAGCCGTATTCCTGCAGGAGGCTTGTCCCATGCCGATTTAATTCATTTACGATTATATTTGCCCCAAGGGACTGAAGATGTTCAAAGTATAAATCCTTAGGCGTGGATATATAAACTTGAAAGCCTGCCCGAATCAGGGCAAGTATCAATTCTTTTCGTAGCTTATACAGGCTCAATGCCGTATTTGCCAAAATAAGAACCGTTTTGATACAATCATCTCCAAATTATTTATGAACTCCATAAAAGTGATGTCGCTCTTATTATTTTATCATATACAGAAGCGTTATACAAGGGGCGCGAATCATCGGGAGTGGACAAACGCGTTGCTCACAAGAAATCGAGCACAGAGAAAGGCAACTCACGAGATTTACGATTTTTCCTAAAATTCATTTTAGCAACGCCAAAACGATTGTAAGCGGCAACAAAAACCTCAAGCACAACC
>Ga0099364_10001560_pt1 | contig 37390 bp, 31 predicted proteins | sample TergutTh196P3_FD_73070 | JGI IMG/M metagenome (GOLD analysis project Ga0099364, IMG submission 73070) | Microcerotermes parvus P3 segment gut microbial communities from Pointe-Noire, Republic of the Congo - Th196 P3 | ecosystem: Host-associated > Arthropoda: Insects > Digestive system > Gut ... | reverse complement strand
TCGGCTGAGTGAATCCGCCTCCTCCGAAATAATTGAATCGGCTTTCGGGGAGCTGCAGAGCTATATCATAATAAAGGTTACGGCTTGGCGAATGAGCGTAAAACGACGCCGGGGTCGCGTGTTCGATAGACACCGTGGAGATAATGCCGACCTTCATGCCACTATCTCTTGCGATCATCGACATGGGGATTAATTTTTCTTTCGCGTCGAAGTCCATGCCTACCACTCCGCAGCGCGTTTTGAATCCCGATGCGATGGCCGTCCCCGACGACGAAGAGTCGGTTATCACAGCGTTCACCGAATAGGTGGTGGTGAAACCCTGACCCGGAAAGGTACTCATCAGCATCTTTTGACTTGCCGGCACGAAATCCGTGACTCCGTTGCCTCTGGGAAATTCGCCCTGTTCGCGCATAAGAGCCAATCCCAGATCTTTCGGGTTGTTTGCGTTGGCTAAGTAAAACTCCGCCGCAACCCTCTGAGGCAGCGACGTTCCGTCCCCGATGAAAAGGAAAATGTACTTGGCTTGACCATCCGAGGCTAAACCAATACCGGCCAACAATACGACGATGAACATAGCGGCTGCAAAAATTCTCAGTTTCCTTAACGACTTACACATGGCAACTCCTCCTTAAGAAACGTTTGTGTGTCATTAGTTAAACACGCTTGAGTAACATTGGTGTAACAAATATGCTACAACAGTCTTATATTGCCGTCAATCTCTCTTCCACCTCGTGCCCTGCGGAGTGTCCTCCAGGATTATTCCGCGCTCGCGCAGCAGATCGCGTATCTCGTCGGAGCGTTTGAAATTTTTCGCGCGGCGGGCTTCGTTTCTCTCGGCAATCATCGCGTCAATCTCGGCGTCATCGTCGCCTTTTGACTCATCTTGGATCCCAATTATGCCCATTACGTCGTCGACCATACGCAGAAAACCGGCGGCTTCCTCTATTGTTTCGTAGTCTATGCCGCCTGTCCGCCCCAGAGATACGTTTGTGGCGTGGATAACGTCGAACACCGCCCCTATCGCTCCGGCAGTGTTGAAATCGTCCCTCATGCACTCGTCGAACAGATCCCCGGCCTCCGCCAAAGCCTTGCGCAGTTCCTCGTCAGGCTCACAGGGGACAGCGTCGCACGGGCGGGTTTTGAGAGCGAAGGTTATCTCGGCCCATCCGTTTTTGAGCCTGGAGTGGGCGCCCTCCGCTTGATGCAGAGTATCGCGCGAGAAATTTATCGGCGAGCGGTAGTGGGCCGACATCATGAAGAGCCTTATAACCGGGGCCGCGTATTCCTTCATTACGTCCCTCAGGGTGAAAAAATTACCGAGCGACTTTGACATTTTTTCCTGGTCTATCATCAGGTATCCGTTGTGGATCCAAAATCTGGCGAAGGTTTTACCGTTCGCCGACTCGCTCTGGGCAATCTCGTTCTCGTGGTGCGGGAATATCAGATCGCTGCCGCCGGAGTGTATGTCGATAGTTTCGCCGAGATGGTGACGCGCCATCGCGCTGCACTCGATGTGCCACCCAGGACGCCCGAATCCCCAAGGACTTTCCCATGCCGGCTCTCCCGGTTTCTGCGCCTTCCACAGAGCGAAGTCCAGAGGCTGGCGCTTGCGTTCGTCAACCTCGATCCTCGCCCCCGAGTGCAGGTCGTCGAGGCTCTGCTTCGAGAGCTTGCCATATTGCCGGAAAGTACCCACTTCGAAGTAAACGTCCCCGTCCACGGCATACGCGTGCCCATTGTCGATTAGGCGCGTTATCATCTCAATGATTGCCGGTATCTCGTCCGTGGCCCTGGGGTGTACCGTCGCGCGTTTTATGCCGAGAGCGTCCGCGTCCTCGAAGTAGGCGGCTATGAATTTTTCCGCGAGTTCGCTCACGGTTATGCCCATTTGCCCGGCGCGCTGGATCATCTTGTCGTCGATGTCGGTGAAATTTTGTATGAATGAAACGCGCAGCCCTTTCGACTCGAAGTATCTTCGGAGTACGTCAAAAACTATAAAGGGTCTCGCGTTGCCGATGTGAAAGAAATCGTAGACGGTCGGGCCGCACGTGTAAAACGTAACGTGTCCCGGTTCCTGAGGTTCGAAGTCTTCCTTGCAGCCGGACAGGTCATTATGTAACTGCATCTTCATGCAGGTTTGCACCTCCTGAGGCGATTTATAATTTTGTAGATAATCTTATACTAAAATACGCCGTGGTGCTATACTGTTCAATATGTACATTGTCGGCAAAAGGGGCGATTCGGCGATAATCGGGCAGGAACTGATGGATAAAGAAAATTTACTGAAAATGATAAAGCGTTTCCCCGACAAACCCGGCGTCTATATAATGCATGGGACGGACGGCGGCGCGCTTTATATCGGGAAGGCAAAATCCCTGAAAAAACGCGTATTGTCGTATTTTCGTCACGCGACGTTCGCCTCCCCGCGCCTGAACCGTCTTGTGTCGGATATATCCGACGTCTCAACGATAAGGACGGAGAACGAGGCCGAGGCCATGATTCTGGAGTCGCGGCTGATAAAACTTTACCAGCCTTTTTTTAACGTCGAGATGAAGATGGGCGAACGCTACCCCTTCTTAAAAATTACGAACGAGGATTTCCCGCGCACTATAGTCACGCGTCACAAGCAAAATGACGGAGCGGTGTACATAGGTCCGTTCGTCCACACGGGACACCTTAGAGGACTCATTCGCATCAGCGAGCGTTATTTTCCGCTCAGGACATGTGCCCTGCCCCTTAAAAAAGACCATATTCACAGGGAACGGCCCTGCATGAGATACACGCTTGGTTTCTGTCTCGCCCCCTGCGCGGGGCTTTGCGGCGAGCCTGTGTACCGCGAGAGGGTGGCCGACCTTATTATGCTGCTTCAGGGAAGGGGAGCGGACCTCTCGGGACGCCTACATAAGAGAATGGATACCGCCGCAAAGCGGTTGGAGTTCGAGGAGGCGGCGCGTCTGCGCGACACGATTCGCGCGATATGGCGGGTCAGCCGACAGCGTTTGGCGACGCCCTCGATGTTCGAGGAGAACGCAAACGATTGGGTTCCTCTTGAGAGGCTACATGAACTGCTGGGCCTCCGAACCCTGCCGTGGCGGATAGATGGTTTCGACATATCGCACACGGCGGGCGAGAACACAGTCGGCGCGGTAGTTGTATTCGAGCAGGGGATAGCGAACAACTCTCTGTACAGGCGTTTCAATATTAAGACCGTAGAGGGCGTTGACGATTTCCGTTCGATGGAGGAAACGTTGTCCCGCAGGTACAGGCGATGTTTGGAATCTCAGGAACCGATGCCTCAGCTTATACTTATTGACGGAGGTCCCGTCCAGCTCGAATTTGCCCTTTCCGCGCTCGATTCGCTGGGATTGGCGGAGATTCCGGTTGTGTCGCTGGCTAAACGCGAGGAGGAAGTTTTTATTCCGGGCAGAAAGAAACCCTTGCGCCTCGGCTTGGACGACCCAGGGCTCAAGCTTTTGCAGAGGATTCGCGACGAAGCTCACAGGTTTGCCGTAAAATCTCACCGGCACTCCCGCGAAAAAAAATTCTCCCGCAGCGCCCTGGAGGACATTCCGGGCATGGGGAAGAACAGAGTCGCGCAGCTTTTGTCGCGATACGGCAGCATCAGAGCAATAGCGCGCCTCGGCAAGGACGAGCTCGCAGCCGTGCCCGGCGTCGGCCCGGTTCTGGCCGAGAGGATAGTTAATGCGCTCGACATATCCGCGCCGGGATGACGAAGGTGAGAGTTGAGAATTGAGAATTGAGAGTTGAGAGTTTTAAATCGTGGGAGGTTCGGGCGATTTGACTCTGAATGAACGTAACATTCATGAATACTATATGAGGATGGCGCTGTCGTTTGCACGCAGAGGGACGGGGCGCGTCAGCCCTAATCCGCGCGTCGGGTGCGTGATAGTGGATTTTTCGGTTCCCGGCGGCCTGGTTGTGTCGTATGGTTATCATAAGGAATACGGGGGCCCGCACGCCGAGGTGAACGCGATTGAGGCGGCAAAAGAATCAGTCGCGGGGATGACGGCATACGTAAATCTGGAACCCTGCTGTCACACCGGAAAAACCCCGCCGTGCTGTGACGCGTTAATTTCAGGCGGTATATCGCGCGTGGTCGCCGGAATGTCCGACCCTGATCCGAGAGTATCGGGAGGGGGAGCATCGCGTCTTGCGGCAGCGGGCATAAAAGTAGTGTCGCCGGTTCTGGAGGACGAATGCCTGTATCTCAATAGGGGTTTTGTCAAGAGGGTCAAGGATGGCGTTCCATGGGTGACGATCAAGGCGGCGATGTCTCTCGACGGCAACGTTGCGCTCGCGGACGGAGAAAGCAAGTGGATAACGGGGGAGGCGGCGCGCCGCCTGGCTCACATGATGAGGGCCGACGCCGACGTGATAATGGCAGGTTCCGGGACAGTTATAAAGGACGACCCGCTGCTCTCGGTCAGGGATACGGATGGGCGCTCCCCGACGGCGGCGATAGTGGACAGAGATCTGGATATTCCGCCATCAGCCGGTGTTTTGGTCGACAATTGCGTCATTTTCACAAGCGCGTCATCAAGCAGTGAGAGGGCGTCAACGCTTGAGGAACGCGGAGCCCGTGTCGTTCGGATTGAAACGTACGGCGGCCGCCATATCCCTCCCGCGGATATACTTAGGGAGCTTGCGGCGATGGGAGTGAATTACGTGATGATAGAAGGCGGAGCGGGGTTAATTTCCTCGTTTCTATCCTACGGCGAAGCCGACGAAATAGCCGTGTTTGAGGCTCCGAAGCTGATGGGAAACGGCATAGGCGTGACCAATGGCTTGTCGGTGAAAAGTATGAAAGAGGCTCTGCCTGTAAAGGATATAAAATATAAGCGCGTGGGCGGAGATACGCTGTTTAAAGGCATGTTGCAGAGGGGGTTGACGCGGTGTTCACCGGACTTGTAGAGTGCATGGGGCGCGTCGTTTCCATTTCAAGGACGTCAGGCGGCGTTTCCGTAATAGCGATAGAGTCCCCCGAAATAGCCGCAGGGATAGCTCCCGGCGAATCTGTGGCGGTATCGGGCGCGTGCCTCACCGCCATAAGCGCGAACGGCGGAGTCTTCCGCGCGCAGATGATGGAGGAAACTTTGAGCGTCACTCGCCTAGGCCGTCTAAAGCCCGGCGAAAATGTGAACCTGGAACGCGCCCTCAAACTGGGCGGGCGTCTTGAGGGTCACCTCGTCCTGGGTCACGTGGACGAGGTCGGGGAGGTCACAAGGGTGGAAGCCGACGGAGTAGCGGGGAAGATATGGATATCCGCGTCGGATAATATCTCTTGGGGCATAGCCTCGAAAGGTTCGATCACCCTCGACGGAGTGAGCCTGACAGTCATAGACTCCGAGAACGGCTGCTTTTCGGTAGGACTCATTCCCGCAACTCTGCGGGAAACGACGCTGGGAAGCCTGACACGCGGGGACAGCGTGAACATAGAAATTGACGTTATAGCGCGCTACATAGCCAGGCTGTGCGGACGGGAATCCAAGAACGGAATCACGTGGGAAAAACTTGCTCAGTACGGTTGGAGTTAGAATTACATATAACCGGAGGTTTTTTGCTTATGAACGCTGATGACAGAGTTCGGTTGAATACAATACAGGAGGCTATAGAGGATATAGCTTCTGGTAAAATAGTTATAGTAGTGGACAATGCCGATCGTGAGAACGAAGGCGACATGATAGCCGCCGCCGAGCTTTGCGCAACGGAAACGATGAACTTCTTTGTGCGTTACGCGAGGGGGCTGGTGTGCGCGCCGTTATCGCCGGAGATAGCGGACAGATTGGAACTTGGCATGATGGTTGAGCGCGGCACGGACCTCCACCAAACGGCATATACCGTTTCCGTGGACGCTCGCTCTGGTATAACCACCGGCATTTCCGCCAAGGAGCGGGCCAATACCATTCGCAAACTCGCGGATCCTTCGGCCGTCCCAGGGGACTTTATAAGGCCCGGCCATATCTTCCCGCTTCGCGCGAAGGCGGGCGGCGTGCTCAAACGCTCCGGACACACGGAAGCGGCGGTGGATTTGGTCCGACTCGCGGGATTAAATCCGGCGGGGGTGATCTGCGAGATATTGAACGACGACGGGACTATGGCCCGCCTGCCTGAGCTTGTAAAATTCGCGGGCGAGCACGGTTTCAAGATAATCTCCGTCGCGGATCTGATAAGGTATCGTCTAGGCAGGGAGAAATTGGTGGAGCTGGAAGTCACCGTGAACCTTCCGACGGAGTACGGCGATTTCACGGTCAACGCGTACAAATACGCCGGCGACAACGACGAAATTGTCCATCTGGCATTTGTGAAGGGAGATGTTAAATCGGTAGAAAGCGTGCTGGTCCGCGTACACTCGGAATGCCTCACCGGGGATACCTTCGGGTCTCTCCGCTGTGACTGCGGCTCCCAGCTTCACAACTCGATGCAGGCAATCGAGCGCGAAGGTACGGGGGTATTGCTATATCTCAGACAGGAGGGGCGCGGCATAGGCCTGCTTGCAAAACTGAAGGCTTATAAATTACAGCAGGAGCAGGGGCTCGATACTCAGGACGCGAATATAGCCCTTGGATTCCCGCCCGACTTGAGGGACTACGGGGTGGGGGCCCAAATATTGGTTGACCTTGGGATAAAGAGGATAAGGCTGATAACCAACAATCCGAGGAAAATCATAGGCCTTGAGGGGTACGGGCTCGAAATTACTGAACGGGTGCCGCTGGAGTGTCCCCCGAACGAGCACAACAGGAAATACCTTGAAACCAAGTGCTGCAAGATGGGGCATGTTCTGCATATATAATGCGCGTCGTTGATCTGGAATAGAAATAATAATAATTTTTTTGCGGCGGAGGATTGATGCTATGAAAACCATAGAAGGCGTTCTTATCGGTTCCAATTTACGTTTTGCCCTTATCGCGTCCCGCTTCAACGTTCTTATCACGGGCCGTCTTTTGGACGGGGCGGTCGATGTTCTTACAAGACACGACGTACGCCGCCAGGATATCGAAGTATATTGGGTGCCCGGCGCGTGGGAGCTTCCGCTGATCGCCAAAGAACTGGCGTTTTCGGGGAAATATGACGCGATAGTGGCTCTTGGGGCGGTGATTGAAGGCGACACGCCCCACTTTGACTACGTATGCGCGGAGATGTCGAAGGGCCTAGCGCATGTTTCCATGGAACAGCGGATTCCCATAGGATTCGGCGTCCTCACTTGCAACAATCTTGAACAGGCGCTGATTCGCGCCGGCAGCAAGTCCGGCAACAAGGGCGCAGAAGCCGCGTTGGCGGCGCTGGAGATGGCGAATCTGCTGGCCCGTACCCGTCACGCGGCAAAAACGGAGGAAGACTGATGCTCGACCCGAAATGGATCCGCGAGAACCCCGAAGATGTACGCGAACTCCTGAGGCGCAGAGGACATAGCTTCGACCTTGACGGTCTGCTTGCCCTCGAAGCGGAGAGAAGAAAAATCCTGAACCGCGTGGAGGAATTAAAATCCGAGAGAAACGAGGGTTCTCGGAGGGTAGGCGAAATTAAAAAGCAGGGCGGCGACGCGTCTGCGCTGATGGAGGAAATGCGCCGGGCGGGAGAGCGGATAAAGGAACTGGATTCGACTCTCGCCGAAATAGAAAGCAAATTTCGCGCTGCGCTTCTGATGATGCCCAACAGGCTTCACGACAGCGTCCCGGTCGGAGACGGCGAGGACGACAACCTTGAGGTGAAACGCTGGGGAACGCCGCCGAAATTTGATTTCGAACCGAAACCTCACTGGGAACTTGGCGAAGCTCTCGGAATAATGGACTTCGAAACGGGAGCAAAGATATCAGAGAGCCGATTCACTGTTCTAAAAAAGGAAGGAGCCAGAGTCGAGAGAGGCCTTATTAATTTTATGCTCGATATTCACACGACAAAGCACGGATATACCGAGATAGCCCCTCCCATTCTCGTCAACTCCTCCACAATGGAGGGCACGGGACAACTGCCGAAATTCGCCGAGGATCAATACAAGTGCGCCAACGACGACCTGTGGCTTATTCCGACGGCGGAGGTCCCGCTGACAAATCTACACTACGGCGAAATTTTACAGGAGAGTGATCTTCCGCGCTATTACACGGCGTACACTCCCTGCTTCAGAAGAGAAGCCGGTACCTACGGCAAAGACATGAGAGGCATGCTTCGCCAGCATCAGTTCGACAAGGTTGAGCTTGTCAAGCTCTGCGCGCCGGAAACCAGCTACGATGAACTGGAAAAGCTTCGGGAGGCCGCGGAAGAAATTTTGCGGATATTGGAACTCCCGTACAGGGTAGTCGTGCTCTCGACAGGCGATATCGGCAACGCTTCATGCAAGACATACGACATAGAGGTATGGCTGCCCTCCCAAAACTGTTACAGGGAGATTAGCTCGTGCAGTAACTGCGAGGACTTCCAGGCGCGCCGCATGGGGACGCGTTACCGCGCAATAGACGGCGGGCGCATAAACCCGGTGCATACTCTCAACGGTTCGGGAGTGGCCGTCGGCAGGTGTCTGATAGCTATTATGGAGAATTTCCAGCAGGCGGACGGCAGTATAGTTATTCCGCGCGCTCTGCGTCCATATGTCGGAGGAATGGCCAGCATCAGCGCGGCGCATCCGGCGAGATGAACACCATGGCGTCGATTCTGAGAATCACGGGGCTTGACGCCGGATTTGTCAAAACGGCGATGGTCATAACGGCCGTCGTCGTGGCTTGCTTTTTCACGCAGAGATTTTTCAAGCGCGATCTCGAACGCGACCAATATTATTACCTGAGGGACATAAGCCTCATTGCGGCGTGGGCCCTTTGCGGGATTTGGACTCAGAGCGGGCCGATGAAACTGATGATTACGGCCGGGGTCATAGCCGGACTCGTTGGATTCTGCCAGAAAGTCGTGAAGAATTGGGACCTTCGTTTTTGCTATCTGGCAATAGGACTCGGCGTCGCCATACTGGGACCGCGCATAACGTTCATCGGCCGTCCCGACGGCGAATTCACGTATCTTCCGAGTTTTGCCACGATATTTATCCTTAGCACGCTTTGGGTTGGTTTTTTCCCGATACTGTTCCAGGAGTTGGACGAAATACCGGGAATGGGCGGCGGCCTCATGCTTGTAGGCTGGATATCAATGGCGATGGTGACGGCGATTTCCAGCAAGGGGCCGTCCGACGCTTTAATGATGTCGATATGCGGCGTCGCCCTGATTGTTGTGTTCTGGACCAGGCACGTCAACGTGTACCGCAGATTGGGGGCGCCTCTTTCCGCCATGTGGGGAACTCTTTTGGCTGGAACATCGATGCTGGGAGCGAGCAAAGGAGTGGCGTTCGCTACCGTGATGGTACTGCCATTGGGCCTGTTTGCCATCCCTATAGTCGAAACCTCACTGAGCGTCCTGTCCGCCGCGTTTATGCCAAAACCGCTGGGTAATATGCTCTTTTACAGAAAGCTTGTGAGAAGCGGCATCGATCATCCGGTGGCAGTATATATCGTGACAGCGGTATGCGGTTTGAGCGGTTTGTCACTGGCGCTGCTACAGATGAGAGTGCTGAATCCGATGTCCCTCCTTGCTTCCGTCATCATGATCAGCCTTGGTTTCTATATCGCTTTTTACAGGACAAAAGGCAGGGACGACAATATATCTTCGAAACGCCCCTCGCTGTGGGGAATAACGGTGGACAACTTCTCGCTGGACTACGCGTTGGGAAGGGTGCAGGGCTGGCTCACTTACGGGAATCTGCCGCAGATGATTGTGACCCCCGACGCTCTGGCGAGCCTCCACAGCAGGAGAGACGCTAAATACAGCCATATTGTGGACGACGCCGGATTGGTGCTTCCCGATGGGACAGGCCTCGTGTGGGCGCTCCGTTTTCTTGGTTTCACGGTTCAGGAGCAGATTCCCGGCGTCGATTTTGCCGACAATTTATGCAGAATAGCCGCCGGGCACGGATTTTCGTTCTATTTCTTTGGAGGCAGACCAGGAGTAGCTGTAAGAGCCGCCGATCGGATGCGAAAAAAATATCCGGGCCTGAAAGTGAACGGAGCAAGAAGCGGTTACTTCAAACGGGATGAAAACGACGAAATCTGCAAAGAGATTCGAGAATCAGGCGCGCAGATACTGCTGGTGGGATTCGGCGTCCCGAAACAGGAGTACTGGCTCGCCGATAACTTAGGCCAATTGGGGGAGATTGTCGGCATGGGAGTGGGCGGCAGTTTCGACGTAATGTCGGGACGGCTCAAAAGAGCTCCCGCCGCGTGGCGCAAGCTTCACCTGGAGTGGCTTTACAGAACTTTCCAGGAACCGTATCGCTGGCGGCGAATAATAAAGCTGCCCGCCTTTGTCCTGCTTGTGCTATTGAAACGAATCGGGCTGGATTTTTGGCGGGCGCACACATAGAATTTATTGAAATTTATCGAAGAAGAGGTGCTTTTTAATGAAGATGGATAAGATGCTGAAACAGGTCCAGAAGATGCAGGCGCAGATGACCCTCGTTCAGGAATCCTTGGCTGATGAAACAGTAGAGGGAGCGAGCGGAGGCGGCATGGTTGTAGCCAAAGCGAACGGGCACGGGGATATCGTTTCCATAACCATATCGAAGGAAGTCGTTGATCCGGAGGATGTCGAGATGCTTGAAGACCTCGTTTTGTCGGCTGTTCGGGAATCCATCCGTTTGTCGAAGGAACTTGCCGAGAAGCGAATGGGGAACCTCACGGGCGGCTTCAACATACCGGGAATGTTTTAGTTGAATCTTCCCGGTTCTCTCGAACGCCTGATCAACCTGTTCGGTAAATTTCCCGGCGTTGGGGAAAAAACCGCGCGCCGCATGGTATTTTTCATGCTGAGCCAGGATTCGGAGTGGGCAAAATCGATTGCCCGAACCATAGTGGAAGTGACGGAACAGGTGACGTCCTGCAATGAGTGCGGGGCTATTACGACTGAGGATATATGCCGGATATGCTCCGACCCCGCTCGCGACAGATGTAGAATTTGCGTAGTGGAAACACAGGAAGATTGCGTAGCTATGGAACAGTCGGGGATATACAATGGTCTTTATCATGTGCTCGGGGGCAAATGTTCTCCCCTGGACGACCAGGAGATCCCCAGGGTCAGTATGGAGCTGCTGAGAAAGCGCATTTTCGAACTTCGCGCGGGAGAGATAATTCTGGCGCTCGATCCAAGGATAGAGGGGGACTTGACTGCTTTTGCGATTCAGGAGGAGCTGATGGATACGGGAGTGAAAATTTCGCGGCTCGCGTACGGCCTGCCGGTAGGCGGCAGCATAGGATACGCGGACAGAGCCACGCTTCATGTGGCTCTGTCCGCAAGAAGGGAGATGGAAATACAAGAATACTAAACCTTATATGATTTCCTAAAAAATTTATTGGAGGGGAGAGATTTATTTGAATGAAAGCGGAATTTACGGCATAATGAAAATGATTCTGAGATTTTTGATGACAATCGTTTTCGGCGTCGCTGGATACCAGCTCGCCCAATTCACACTAGACCTTCATGTAAGTTGGCTAAGACACAATTCGTATCCGCTTGCCTGGACGATTTTTTCGGTGATTCTTTTCGCGTTGTGCGGCTTCCTTGCAACCCACATCATTTGGTGGATGCTCAAAAAAACGGGAAGACTTTTCGAGAACATGCTGCAAAACGTATCCATTCCAGACATTGTGGTTGCCATCACCGGACTGATGCTGAGCCTTCTGCTGGCCAACCTGGTTGCAATACCGTTCATATTCATCAATATTCCCGGTATCGGATTTTACATTGCTATTGTCCTCAATATTTTATTCGCCTCAGTCGGGGTAACTGCCTTTCTCAAACGAAGGGACGACGTTTGGGGAACCATCACACACATCTTCGGCAGGGGAGCCCACTTAACAAGCAAGCGAGGGAAGGACGTCCATTCGCCAAATCCGACGATCTCCGACCTCATGTATCAAATGCCGCAGGAGCAAGCGGCAGCGGGAAAGAAAGTCCTCGACACCAGCGCCCTTATAGACGGACGAATATTGGATATAGCCAATACCGGATTCCTGGAGGGAATCCTCATACTGCCGAGGTTCGTGCTGACCGAGCTGCAAGGAGTGGCCGATTCGTCGGACCCCGCCAGGCGGGCGCGAGGCAGGAAAGGACTGAATGTCGTATCAGATCTTCAAAAGATAAAAACGATGATCGTGAACATCGTCGATATCAGCATGAAAGATCTAAAGCGGGACAAGGTTGACGAAGCCCTTATCGAATTATGTAAAAAGCTGGACGCAAAAATCCTGACCACGGATTACAATCTGAATCAGATAGCGCGGATAGACGGAGTGCGCGTGCTAAACGTGAATGATCTCGCTAACTCCCTGAAACCGCAATTCCTCCCCGGAGATATGGTAAAGATTGACGTAATACGCCCCGGCAAGGAAACGGGACAGGGCATCGGCTATCTTGAGGACGGCACGATGCTGGTCGTGGAGGACGGGGAAAGCGCTATCGGAACTGCCTCGGATATCGTGATTACCTCTATGCTTCAGACCTCGGCCGGCAGGATGGTATTTGGTAAATTGAAACGATGAGCGAGCGCGGAAGCTGGTCGTTTATCCTTGTCGCGGCGGGTTCGGGAAGCCGCATCGGAGGGCTTCCGAAGCAGTTCAGGAAACTTGGTCCTGAACCCATGTGGATGTGGAGCGCGCATATTGCGGAAGAACTCTTTTTGCGGGGGGTGATCGATGAGTTGGTCGTGGTTTTCCCCCGCGATTACGATTTTGCAAAGACAAAAGATAAATTCAAAATTCCCGCCCGGTTCACGATTGGCGGAGATACGCGGACCGAGTCGGTTTTGAACGCGCTGAGGGAGGCCCGGGCTGATTTCGTAATGATTCATGACGCGGCGCGCCCGTTCGTATCCGTGGAATTATGCGAAGAGCTTATTCAAACCGTTTCATGCGAGCCTGATTCCGGCGCGGTTCCTCTGCTCGAATCGGTAGACTCCCTAAAAATAGTAGATCCAAGCATAAGCGTCCTGCCAAGGGAAAAAATTTTTCGCACGCAGACCCCCCAGGCATTCCGAAGAATTCCTATCGAGGAAATATTGGCGTCCAGCTGCGTTGGGGCGACCGATGAGGCAACCTTGTGGATTGACGCGGGGAAAAAATTATTCCGCGTGCGCGGTAGCGAGAAGAATTTCAAAATAACGACGGATTTCGACTGGATGACCGCTCATGCTCTTGTCGAAGCCGGACGTACCTTTAGGGTGGGAATGGGATACGACGTCCATGAACTCGTACCCGGACGAAAACTGATACTGGGCGGGGTTGAAATGAACTCCGCTCTCGGGCTGTTGGGACACTCGGACGCCGACATAATATGTCACGCGGTAGCGGACGCTCTGCTGGGGGCGGCGGGCGAGGGCGACATCGGCGCAATGTTCCCCGCGTCGGACGGGCGCTATAAAGACGCCGACAGCGCGCTTTTACTGAAAGACGTCATCGAACTTGTGGCGTCAAAAGGCTGGCGAGTGGTAAATGTCGACGTCACACTCGCGGCCCAAATACCGAGGCTTGGCAATAGAGTCGGTGATATTACGCACAGTTTAAAGGGAATATTTACCTCAAATTGCCCATGCGCCCAGATCAATGTTAAAGTAAAATCCGGTGAACAAATCGGCAGCGTAGGACGAGCCGAATGCATGGAGTGTTACGCCGTAGCGCACATCGAAAAATACGACCAATAAAAGGAGGCGCACGATCTTGAAAAAATTTTTATTGTCGTTCGCAATCATTCTAATGATCGCGACGTTACCGGCGGAGAAAGCCCTGGCAATGGTTCCTTCAACATATTTTTATGAAGGGGAAACAATAATATGGAAAATAAAGGAAGTCCCGGCGGGCAGATTTCCGATTGCGTGCGCGGTGGATATACACACGCTGTCCGAGAATTTCAACAGGCTGTATGAGGCGGGGTTTAGACTGGTGGACCTGAACGTAAATAAATCAGACGACGGCCGGTGGTCGGTTTTTGTTGGGAAAAACGTTCTGTTCACGGTTTCCGGAGAACATGCAAAATTATCGAATCAGGATCCCGAGAGAATTGCCCTCAATTTGATGTCCCGGATATATGAGGCTCTGGGAAAGCAAAACGCGGAAGCGCTGACCCCTGAATATCAGATAGGCGGAAAATATCAGACGTCCGGTCTCATTTCCTGGTTCGGCGGAAAATTCATAGGCAGAAATTTTGCGAATGGCGAACGATTTACCGAGACGCATCTCGCCGCGGCGTCGACAACTCTGCCGTTCGGAACGCTCGTAAAAGTGTCGCTTCCGTCCGGGAAATACGTGGTCGTGAGAATAACCGACAGATTTAAAGGGCATAGAAACCGCGTGCTGGATATTTCGCACGCCGCCGCCGAGCTCCTTGAAATCAAGGGAGGGCGCGTGCCGAGGGCGAATATAGAGGTACTGGGAAGACTGGATAAGATTGGGGGAAAATAACGAGAAACCGCGGAGAGCTCCGACATAAAACGGGAGGGATTTTATTGAATAAATTTGAGGACTACAAGGGTTTCACATTCGACGATGTGCTGCTTGTTCCGGGATACAGCGAGGTAATGCCTTTGCAGGTGGACACGTCGTCTTACTTTACAAGCAGTATCAGGCTGCATGCCCCGATTTGCAGCGCGGCTATGGACACAGTCACAGAGGCGAGGCTGGCCATTGCTTTAGCCAGAGAGGGCGGCATTGGGATTTTGCATCGAAATATGACTATCGAACAGCAGCTGGCTGAAGCCGACAAGGTGAAACGTTCCGAGAGCGGGGTCATAGTAGACCCGTTTTATCTTCACCCAAACGACAAAGTGCAGAGCGCGCTGGACGTGATGGCGCATTATCATATCTCAGGCGTGCCCATTGTAGACAAGAGCATCCGGCTTGTAGGAATAATAACGAACAGGGACCTGAGATTTGTTACTGATTACGAGCAGCCCATAGATAACGTGATGACGAAGGAAAATATTTTGACTGCCCCGATAGGAACTGACCTCGAAAGCGCTAAAAAAATTCTAAATTCGCGCAAAGTGGAGAAACTTCCGATTGTGGACTCGGCCGGTAAACTGAAAGGACTCATCACAATCAAGGATATTCAAAAGGCGAAGGATTTCCCCAACGCCACCAAGGATTCTAAAGGAAGGCTTTGCGTGGGAGCGGCAGTCGGAACGGGAGGGGACGGCATAGCGCGCGCCGAAGCCATGGTGGAAGCGGGAGTCGATGTGCTGGTTGTGGATACGGCCCACGGCCACTCGAAAACCGTTTTGGATATGATAAAAACGCTTCGCAGAAAATTTCCGGACATTCAACTCGTCGGCGGCAACATCGCGACTAAAGAGGCGGCGGACGCAATGATCGACGCGGGGGTAGACGCGGTCAAGGTTGGTATAGGCCCGGGTTCAATATGCACGACGCGAATAATAGCAGGCATAGGCGTACCGCAAGTTGCCGCGATAATGAAAATAGCGCCCGCAGTTCACGAGAGAAATTGCAGGCTGATAGCAGACGGAGGCGTCAGATATTCGGGAGATATCGTGAAAGCGCTCGCGGCGGGAGCCGACAGTGTTATGATAGGTTCGCTCTTTGCCGGTACGGAAGAGAGCCCAGGGGAAGCCGTCATTTACAGAGGCAGATCGTTCAAGAGTTACAGGGGTATGGGGTCGCTCGGCGCGATGAAGGACGGAGCGGGCAAGGACAGATATTTTCAGGACGGTATCCCCGACGGCAAGCTCGTCCCGGAGGGTATAGAAGGACTCGTCCCGCATAAGGGCTCATTGTCGGGCATTGTTTTTCAAATGATGGGCGGCGTGCGTTCCGGCATGGGTTACGTAGGAGCCGCTAATATCAAAGAGCTTCACGAGAACGCGCGTTTCATCGAGGTATCGGCGGCGTCCATGAAAGAAAGCCATCCCCATGACGTTGTGATAACGAAGGAAGCTCCGAATTACGCAGTAGAATAATTCACCTTTTTATTATATAATCTTTAAACTTTTGAAAAGGGAGGGAGTTGCCGATGGCTGTTCTTAGTCTGTCCCAACAGGATCGAATGCTCATGTACAATTGCATCGATCTCCTCCCTGACCTCGAATGCGCTGTTTTTTCCACGGATATCATTATTCCCGTGATCGAGGAATCTTTCGTTTCGGGTATAGACGACTGGTGGCCGGGTTTTGTGGCGGATATGTGTTTGTGACGAGAAGAATTCCAGGCTGAATCGACCCGGACGTTTGGCAAAATATTTATGGTACATTGCCGGCGCGGTGTTTATCATCGAAGCCGGCTCCTTTTTTTGCTGGGACACTCCGTATTTCATGGTGGCCGGAGCGGGAACGCTTCCGGCCACCATGAATAAGTGGTTCTTTGTGGCGATTATTACCTGCGCTTACGCCGGCGCGCTCGCAATTTCGAGTCGCATCGTGTCTTTGCCGTTATGCAGGCGGATGGCAAGCGTATTTTTAGGTGTGTCGTCGAGTTTTCTCTTTTTCATCATTCTGATTTTTGTTCTCCGTTTATATTACTCACGATCCTTTCTGGTAATCGCGTTCGCCGCGTCGTCCTTCTGGCTCTACGCCGGACAACGGTTGTTTTTTTCAACGGACCAAAGAAGATACGGTTTCACGCCGGGCTCGATAATTCAAGATTTGAAAAATCAATGGCGAGGCAATTTTGTTGAAATCACAACGCCGGGTTCGGTCGAAGCTTTCGACGTCATGGTGATTTCTCCCAATCAGGATCGGCCGCTGCCGCCGGAATGGACGCGGTATGTCACCAACAGAATGATTCAGGGTGCGCCTGTGGTACATCCGGAAACATTATATGAATTTACCTTCGGGCGCCTTCCGCTCGATTACATGGCAGGCGGGCCAGGTGTGGTCATTCGTCCGCATAGGGTTTATTTTTTTCTAAAATATATTTGCGACTGGGTAATGCTTATCCTATTTGGAGTTCCAGCGATTTTGGCTATAGGCGTCATTTCTCTTGCGATTCTTTGCTTTTCAGGCCGTCCGATTTTTTTTATTCAGGAACGTATAGGCAAAAACGGCGCGCCGTTTCACATGGTTAAATTCAGGAGCATGACCAAAGCCGGGGAAATCACCGCTATAGGCCGTCTGCTCCGAAAGCGCCGATTGGACGAGCTGCCGCAGATATGGAATGTCCTCAGGGGGGAGATGAGCCTTATAGGGCCAAGACCGGAAACCCCCGAACTTACGCGCCAATACACGGAACAAATCCCATTTTACCAATATCGTTACTCAATCTTGCCCGGCATAACCGGCTGGGCGCAGGTGAATTATGGTTACGCTTCAAAAATCAGCGAAAACAAAATCAAATTGAGCTATGACCTGTATTATGTCAAATATGCCTCGCTTCTACTCGATATTTTGATCGTTTTCAAGACAATCAAAACGATACTGATTGGTTTCGGCTCAAAATGAACTTAATTATCAAAAAACGATTATGCGATCCGAGTTTATGCTTGACAAAAAGAATATACGAATGTAATGTTATTTTTGTGAGAAAATAATTTAATAATCTTGGGTATCATACGTTATTAAGATGTTCAAAGGGGAGAAATCCCAGAAGAATAAACAAATTGAGTGTCGTTAAGGAGGAAATTAAGCTATGAAGCGAGTATTGTGGGGATTGTTGGTTGTATGTTTTATGCTTTTTGCAGTTGCGCCAGCGTTTGCTTCGGATGCGGAATCAGCGATTGATACGGGTAGCTACGTTGTTGAGCCGGATCCGGGGGACTACAAAGAAGAATTTGAGGGAGTAGTAGTTGAGAAAGTTTATGGATTTTCTGATTTGACTGACTCGGATGGTAATTGGGATAAAACGGCATTAACGACGATATTAGGAACAGGATTTAGCCTTCCGACTGGTAAAAGCACCATTACTCAAGTAATAGAAGAATTAACTAAAGCGTTGGATGTATTTCTTGGAGAACAGATTGATGAAGATGGTACTAGTAATGATACTTTGATAGCAATGCTCGTACTAAAATTGGAAGAAGATAGTGCAACAATAACGTACAATTGGGCGAATAATGAGTTTCTTTATGATTTCGTTAGCGGAAAACTTTTCAACAACGCAGGAACCGAGGTGTCAACTTCTTCGGTTTCTGTGAAGCAGGTAAAGGATTTGGATTCGAAATTTTTACTGAAGGGTGCAAGTTACCCCGCTAAAGACTCGGATGTAATGATAGTTATCGCGGAAAACCTTGGAGAGCATAAGGAACACAAGAGCAGCAGCGGTTGCTCGGCTTTCCCGGCGGCGGCGTTTGCGTTGTTCTTCCTCCCGGCGTTGGCCCTGACGGTAAAACGCGGCAAAAAGTAGCGTTTTTTAAATGATTGCGAAATACCCTTCCCGATTTATTCAGGAAGGGTATTTTTATGTCCTCGGGTTCCTGAACTTCCTGTTTGAATCCAATGTATAATAAAACTATGCTTATAAGTCTGCTACGCGAGAAAATCTCGTATAACAAAATTCTCTATTTCCTTGCCTTTTCGGTGGCGTCTGTCCTTACCGCCCTTCCTGTGCTGGTCTTTAACGCGCGCGGAGGGTATCCGTCGATTGAATTTTTCAAATGGGTCCTCACGTTTCCTATAGTCGCCTACGGCACGGGGGCGGCCGTCTTTATGTTTCTCGCCAAAAGAGGCGATATCCGGTTCACTCGAATTGAGCTTGCCTGGCTTGCCATCGTCCTGATTTTAGCAATCCAGCCTCTTGTCCTGCCGGTGCGCAGTATCCACGAATGGGTCAGGAACGCTTATTTTTTCGCGGCGCTCGGTGGCGCGGTTTTCGTTCTTAGAAACCTCCCGATAGATCGCGCGCTGCCCGGAATACTTCGTTTTATCACCGTGACGGGAGGTGTTTCAACGCTGTTCGGCTTTATGCAGAACCTCGCGCCCGGCGTAAGATTTCCCTTTATTTTAGACACGACGAGACTGCCGGGCCGTTTTCTCGGCAACACCGCGCTGGATAACCTCCTGGGCGTATATCTTGCCCTTGCGATAATCGCCGGCGCGTGGCTTCTTCTGAATAGCGCGCAAGCGGGAAAATTAACGCCGATCGTGAAAGCGTTCGATTTTCTCCTTCTCGTCTTCAACAGCGCAGGCATGTGGAAAACCGGGAGCCGTTCAGCATTTTTAGCCTGCCTTGCGGGCGTCGCGGCGCTTTTGGCTTTTTCCCGCTCCAGACCGGGCCTTCTCAAAAAATGCGTCATGGCCATGGCCGCAATCGCGGCGCTCGCCGCCTGCGTTATGTTCGTTGCGCCCGGCGTCTTGCGGGTGGAGCGCAAAGACATGACCAGGCTCTTTGCAAGGGATGTTCTTTCCACTAGGTACGAGGGCCGTTACTCCATATGGCTCACGACTTTGGAGATGATCAAAACCGCGCCGCTCTTCGGAGTGGGGTTGGGGAACTACAAGTGGAATTACCTTGACGCGCTCTCCGTATCCCGGGAAGTTTACACCCTTCGCCCAAGGTACACATACTGGGCGCACAATGAATACCTTCAATGGATCGCTGAAACCGGAATGATCGGCGGAATACTTTTTTTCTCTCTCCTGATTTATTGCGTTGGCCTAGGCCTGCGGGGAATCAGAAGCGAAACCGATGAAAAAAAACAATGCCTCGTATGGAGCATCGCGGCGCTTGCCGTCCTTATGGTGGATTCATGTTTCAGCCGGCCGCTGCATCACGTTGAAACCGCGTTCACGACGTCGCTCGCGCTAGCTGTGATATCGAGGCTCAAAGCGGCCTCGGTGGAACTGCCGCGCAAAATAAGTTTGGGCGTGAGCGGGGTTATGCTGCTCTTATCCCTGTCGGGCGTCATTCTTTTTTCGCAGTCTTTCCAGGGTCAGGCCTACCTTGGAAAGTATTTCTACAGCGGGCTGTATATTGTCGGAAGCCCGTCCGAGGTGAGGGAAGCGTACAAAAAACCATTCCTGCTTGAAGACGCTTATCTTCAGCTCACAGCCAGGGAAAACTATAACATGACGCTTTTCGGTCTCGGGGATGCCGAGAAGCGTCAACTGGACGCCATTCGTCTGCTTGCTCAATATTTTGAGACTCAGCCTAGATACGCGGAACTCAACCGCCTGATGCTGCTTTACCAAAAACGCGGCGATATCGAAGAAGCGCGGAGCTATTTCAAATATTATCCACCCGACGAGAGGCAAAGGTTCCTCGAAGGCCGTTTTACCGGCAGATACATGATGAGATGATGTTAAAATAATGAAACGGGGCCCGGTTTCCGAAATTCTGAACGCTTTTTCCGTCGACCTGGAAGATTGGTTTTGCGTAGGAAACATGGAGAATATTTTTCCACCGTCGATATGGCATGAACAGGAACTGAGGATCGAACGCCCGGTCGCTTATCTTCTCGAACTCCTGAAAAAACACGGCGTCCGCGCCACGTTTTTTGTGCTCGGCTGGATAGCTGAACGCCGCCCGGAATTGTTGCGCAAAATATATGACGCGGGACACGAAATCGGTCTGCACAGCTATGAACACAAACGCGTCACATCGATGACCCGCGAGACATTCGAGATCGATTTGCTCCGCGCATTCGACGCGGTTTCCGCGGTTATACCGCGTGAGTGCGTCGCCGGATATAGGGCGCCGTCGTTTTCCATCGTGGAGAAAACATCATGGGCGCTTGAAAGCCTGGCGTCCTTCGGCTTGAAATACGACTCGTCCATCGTCCCATTTTCGGGACACCCTGATTACGGCTGGAAAGGCTTCCCGGAAGTAATCAACAGCCTGCCCCAGGGTATCATTGAAGTTCCAATGACTCCCGGTTTCGGGGGAGGTTACTTCCGCCTTTTTCCTTACGTTGTGACAAAACAAATCGTAAAAAAAGCAAACCGGCGCGGAAAACCGGCTGTTTTTTACATTCACCCCTGGGAACTCGATCCCGAACAGCCCCGAATCAACCTCCCCCCAACAAAACGTTTCCGCCACTATGTCAATCTAAAAAAGACCGCGCCGCGCCTTGAGAGGCTTCTTTCGGATTTTCGCTTCGGCACGATAGGAGAGGTGTTGAATGAGAATGGGTTTTAAAAACGCGCCGAACAGCGCCGAATACTGGAATGCGGAAGCGAAAAATTTTGACTCCATCTACCATGAGGACGGCACAGTCAGGGGTTGGCTCAATAAACTCCTGCGGAGCGACATGGAGGGACGGTTCATTTTCGCTCTGAAAGCCGCTAATTTGAATACTCACCCCCACATACTGGAGATAGGCAGCGGCACCGGCGTCCACTCCAAGGGATTTCTCGAAGGAGGGGCAGCATCCGTAACCGGCGTTGATTTTTCCCCTGAAATGTTGAAAATAGCCGCCGCAAGGTTGAAAAATTTCAAAGACAGGCTTAAACTCCTGGAAGGCGATTTCATGGAGACGGAGTTTGAGCGCGTTTTCGACGTCGTGACGGCCATCGGCGTTTTCGACTATATTGAAGATTCGTTGAGCTTTATGAAAAAAGCGATGAGTTTAACAAGCGGGTGTTTCATCGCGGCCTTTCCGCGTTCGGGAACGCTCCGCGCGCGACTGAGATCCATACGGCTAGCCTTTAAACGCTGCCCTGTGTATTTCTACTCCGAAGAACAGCTTAGGCACATGGCCGAGGAATGCGGCGCGAGAATTGCGAAACACGAAATCATTGGACAGTTGCATTGTGTGGTTTTGGTGGGGGACATAGCGGCGAGAAGCGGCTGATATCGTATCGAGTATCAGGTGAAAATCAATTGTTACAAGAAACGGTTCGGTTCTTTTCATTTTATTTCCTCGAAAAACATCAATAAATAAAAATTATGATATAATTACTTATAGTGAAGCGATATTTATAATAGTTACTAAATGTTATCGGAGACATTCAAAAGGATGTTGGGTTTTGTGTGGAAAATTTTTTTACGATTGTAATAAAAATCAAGAATGATTACGGACTTCGATTTGCAGCTCAATATGTTTATGACGGCTCAAAACAAACTTCGCTTCCGTCGCTCCAACAAGGGAGTTTTTGAATGACATGGGAATTATGATTCAAGAGCAAAATGCGATAGAATGCCGGGAACTGACAAAGCGGTATTTCCTTTATCAAAACGGCATGGAAAGGCTGAAGGGACTTTTTTTCCCTAAATATCGTCCCACGCTTTTCACTGCGCTCGAAAACATCACACTGACGATATCCAAGGGAGAAAGCCTCGGAGTCATTGGACTGAACGGCTCCGGAAAATCCACGTTAGCGAACATCCTGGCCGGGATCACATGGCCTACCGAGGGAGAGGTTGCCGTGGACGGCGACGTCAGCTTTCTGGGCGCCAGTGTCGGAATGCTCAACATGCTGACCGGGCGGGAGAACATCAAATACAAATTTATACTCCTTGGCCTTCCGGACTCGCTTTTGAAGGAACGGGAGGAAGAAATTATCGACTTCGCTGGTATCGGCGAACACATCGACCAACAGGTACGAACCTACTCCAGCGGGATGCGCGCAAGGCTGGGTTTCGCGATTTCGGTTCACGTGGACCCCGACATTCTAATCATCGATGAGGCGCTGTCTGTCGGCGACAGAAGTTTTTCGGAAAAGAGCCTTGCCAAGATGGAGGAGTTCAAAACGCGTAATAAGACTATCCTGTTTGTCTCCCACGCGGTGGATCAAACCACACGCTTCTGTGACAGGGTTTTGTGGCTCCATCGTGGAAAATCGGTCGGCATTGGATTGTCCAAAGAAGTGATTTCACCATATTTTGGTTTTACTAAAGAGTGGAATAACATGTCCATCGAGGAGCAAAACGAGCTTTCACCCGCATTACCGACGTACCAGGAAAAATATTTATAAGAGAAGTTAGCGGCTCGTTTGATGCGACTGGCAGGCTGATTGAAAAAACTTGAGTTTCTGAAAGATATCTTAAGCCCACAGCCCCAAATTGCATCAATAGCAAAGGGTAGGTTCCGTGGGTTTTGGCGTTGAAGTTGTATAACAAGCTATATAGGCAGGAGATTAATTAATGAAAGCAGAACTGATAAAGACGGTAACTGTTCAAAATAATATCCGTATGTCCGGCTACGAAGGTGAATATATATTTGAAAAAATATCTGCCAGTAAAGTTTTTTATGAGCAAGACCTTCTTAACAAATGGTTCCCTTGCGACAATACAAAAATCGTCTATGATATTGGCGCTAATATAGGAAACCATACTGTTTTTTTTGCTACAGCCACCCCTCAATCGCAGATTTTTTCTTTTGAACCAATTCCTGAAAATTTTGCCATGCTTATGCGAAATATCGCGGACAATGGTCTTGAAGACCGCGTACGGGCCTTTCAAATAGCCGTGGGCGAAGAACCAGGAATTGTCTATATGAACATCACGCAGGATGCGAACTATGGTTCAGCATCTATAGTAAGTGACGGCAATGATTCCGGCACATATATGGTTGAAATGGTACCAATTGATAATTTAGACCTACCAGCGCCGGACTTTATTAAGATAGATGTTGAAGGCTTTGAATTATCAGTGCTGAGGGGGATGAAAAATACACTAAAAAACCTGAATAACGTAATCGTTTGGATTGAGGTTGACGAAAAAAACGCATCGGGAGTTTATAGTCTAATGCATGAGCTTGGGTTTGGAATATCAACTTTTGATATAGAGATGAATAATAATATTGTTTGGACAAAACCAAACGATACTTGCTTAGATGATGAGTGCCTTTTCGTAAATTTGTTAGTCGAATCTTCAAAAAAAATACGAGAAAATCGGATTGTAATTAAAGAAGGGCGGGAAAAATATAGGGTAGTTACTCAACAATACGGTTCGTTGAAAAGCAGCTACGAAGATCAGACCGGGCAACTGTCGGAAGCGCGGGGAAAATTTCACGAAATTACTAAAAAACACAGCGAGCTGCAGGGAAGGTTCGAAGAACTGTCCGGCGTGAAAGATGAAATTTTTTCGCTGTTGAAAGAACGCGAAAAAACCACGCGGCAACTTGAGGAAATCAACAAGAAGAATTTTGACAGGCTTTCCGACGCTTTGGAACAGTATAACCAACTCTACAAAGATTTCGAGGACTTGCGAAAAGAGAACTACGAACATGCCTCCCTCCGCAAAAAAAACGCCGTCCTGCTGAGGGAGAACGACGAAGTGATGTCACAACTGGCCGATTTCCTCACCGTGATCAAACGAGATATGCAGCTCGCGTCAAAGCAAAACGCGTATCTAAAAAACGAAAACGAACTCTATCGCCGGAAGCTGTCAAAAATCACCGACACCTGGTACGGAAAGACCGCGCTTTGGGGCTACAGGCTGCTGAAAAAAACAAAAAGATCGCTGCTCGCCTGGAGGATGGGAAAATGATCGGCCAAATTACGGAACAGATCGCTGTTCTGACGCGACAGAGGGAGAAAATTCGCGAACTGCTCAAACAGAACGGCGCCGAACTCCCGGAAACCGTTAAAAAACCCTGTTATTCCATGCAAGCGAAATCTTTGAAGGAGATGCGCGTGGCCTGTGTGGCCGACGCCTTCACTCGAAATTGCTACGCCCCGGAGTGTAATCTGCTCGACCTTACACCAGAGGGTTGGATGAATGAACTGAAGGGCTTTTCTCCCGATATGCTGTTCATAGAGTCCGCGTGGGAAGGCAAAGACAAGCTCTGGTACAGGAAAATCTCGCGCCCAAGTCCCGAATTATACGACATGTCGACATGGTGCCACGAGAACAATATTCCGGTGGTCTTCTGGAACAAAGAAGACCCTGTTTATACCTCCGATTTCCTATCCTCCTCCGCGCTGGCCGACTACGTCTTTACAACGGATATCGACAGCGTCGGGCGTTACAAGAGCGAGCTTGGACACGACCGGGTGTTTCACCTCCATTTTGCCGCCCAACCATCCATGCACAATCCTATTGAACTATACGACAGAAAAAATCGTTTTTGTTTCGCTGGGGCTTACTACCATCGGTATACCGAGCGGGCGAAGGTTTTCGACGCTTTTGCGGAGCTCTTTATATCGGGCGCGGGGTTGGACATATATGACCGTAATTATGGAAACGCCAGGCCCGAACACGCTTTTCCCGACAGGTACGCGCCCTATATTCTTGGTAAACTCGAACATTGCGACATTGCCGTCGCCTACAAAGGATACGAATATGGAATCAACATGAGTTCCATCAACCAGTCGCAGACCATGTTCGCACGCCGCGCATTTGAGCTTATGGCGTCGAACACAATTGTGGTTGGGAATTTCTCGCGAGGTCTCAAAAACTACTTCGGCGACTTGACCATCTGCACGAATGACGTCTCGACGCTGCAAAACCGCTTGGAAGCCTGTTGCGGTGATGCGGCGGCAAGGCGAGGATACCGCCTTGCCGCTTTACGGGAGGTCTTATCACATCATCTGTACGAAGATCGCCTGGCGGCGATCGTGAAGGCGGTTTTTGGCGTTGATCTCTATTGGAAGCCTCCGCTGATAACCGTGTTGGCGGGCGAAGAATCGGAAGCCGTTCGCGCGATGTTCGACGCCCAGAATTATCCCAACAAACAGTTGCTTTTCTCCGACGAAGATAGTTTGCTGCCCTCGGACGGCTTTATCGCGCTGTTCCACCCCGAGGATTTTTACGGACGCGACTACCTGACGGATATGGCGCTGGCAGTCAGATACGGCGAGTGGGACGCCGTCGGCAAGCCGATCCTTCCCGACGAGGCTTACCGTTCGACCGGCGCTGTTTCCCCTCGCAGAGCGCTCATACGCGCGAAAAACGTCTCAGACATGAGAGTTAGTGATTTTTTGCGGCAGGGGCCACTTTCGTTCGCCAAAATGATCGTGGTTGACGAGTTCGACTACGCGGAAAAAGTCGCGAAAACGGCTGTGATCGAAATTGACGAAGCCCAAAACCCCGACCCCGGGATACCTCTCGCCGAAATCGAACGTACATCCAACGACATTCAAGCCCTGGTTTCTTTCGCCTCCGGTTACGAGAGCCTGCTTCCTGAACAAATGGCCGCCCTCCTCTCCACAAAGGGAGACACACTCTCGATGCGCCGGGAACAGGATTGCCTTATTTTGACGAGTTCTCTCCAAAATGAAAAACACGAGTATCTCTATATGAGCCAAAAATTCGACTTATCTTCTTTTGTCACGGATGAACATCTGTCTTTGTATTTTAATGGCGAGGGAAACATGGACGTGATCGCCGTCTGCGTTTTCATGAACAGCATGGGAGAAAATATTTCCCCATCCTTTCTCAAATGGCGCCGGCAGGAAAACCTGCCGGTCCCGCCGGGAGCCGCTTGTTTCAAACTGGGCTTTCGTCCCAAAGGGAGAGGGGAATTTCGCGTCAGGGAGATAAAAATCGGAACGCGTGTGGGAACGTGGACGGAACGCTTCTTAGCGCGTTCCAATGTACTCGTGCTGAGCAATATTTACCCGTCTTATGACAATCTTTACCGAAATATGTTCGTTCACTCCCGGGTGAAGGCTTATCGCAAGGCGGGGCTGATTTGTGAAGTGGTGCAGATGAACCTCCGCGTAAAGGATGGCTACAGGGAATTCGACGGGATAGACGTCTTCGACGGTGGCTCCAATGCTCTGGCGAGGGCGCTGGAGTCCGGGAAAATCGACACGGTGTGCGTCCATTTCCTGGACCGGAACATGTGGGGAGTGCTTCGCGAGTACGCGGACAAAGTCAGAGTTCTTGTCTGGGTTCACGGGGCGGAAATTCAACCGTGGCATCGGAGGGAATACAACTGTATATCCGCCGCCGAGCGCGAGGCGGCCATGACTCAATCGGCGGAAAGAATGGAGTTCTGGCGCGAGGTTTTCGGCTCTCTAGACAACATGCGATTGCATTTTGTGTTCGTTTCTCGCTATTTTGCCGAGGAGGTGATGGAGGATTACGGTTTGCGACTGCCGGAGAATCATTACTCCGTAATCCACAACGGCATAGACACCGAGCTGTTCGCCTTTGTTCCGAAGTCGTCAAAACAAAGAAAAAAAATACTTTCCATTAGACCTTACGCCAGCCGTACATACGCGAACGACTTGACCGTGCGATGCATCCAGATACTTGCTAAAAAGACTTTTTTCAAGAAGCTTGAGTTCCATCTGCTGGGAGATGGAGAACTCTTTGATGAGACCCTACGGCCTCTCAGACGTTACAGTAACGTGAAGATCGAAAAAACCTTTCTCCGGCGGGAACAAATTGCGAAACTAAAAAGAGAATATGGTATTTTCCTGGTTCCTACGCGCATGGATTCTCATGGAGTGTCTCGTGACGAGGCAATGTCTTCCGGCCTTGTGCCGGTGACGAACGCCGTGGCGGCGATTCCGGAATTCGTGGACGAACACTGCGGGATCCTGGCGCCGCCCGAAGACGCTGTCGCGATGGCGGAAGGCATTGAGAGGCTCTATTACGACCCGGACCTGTTCGAACGAATGTCGTCCGCGGCCGCCGCGAGAGTGAGGCGTCAATCAGCTGCCGCTCTGACCGTCGAACAGGATCTGAGGCTGATAAGGCAAACGGAATAGAGGAGAGGTTCGTTTTGCCGGACGTGTCAGTGATCATTCCTGCCTATAACTGTGAGAGTGTGTTGGAGGGCGCAGTTCGCTCCGTTCTTGATCAGACTGTCCCGCCAATGGAAGTTTTGATAATCGACGACGGTTCAACGGATGGAACGTTTGAACTCGCGGTTTCGCTTGCAAAGCGGCATCCCTCGGTGCAGGTCCTGAAAAATAAGGCAAACATGGGCCCCGCTGCCGCTCGTAACCTGGGAATTGAGAAATCGAAGGGGAGTCATATGGCTTTTTTGGATGCCGACGACGAATGGTTTCCCGATAAACAGGCGGTTCAACTGGCGGAAATGAAAAAGTATTCCTGCGACATGTGTTACGCTTCCTACCTTATAGATGGCAAAACCGGAAGAAACAAAAAGCGTTACTTCGTTCCGGAAGAGGGCTCATACCGGTTTCTTTTGAGGGAAAACTACATAAACAGCTCCACGGTGCTGATAAAACGCGAGGCTTTGGGGGATATGCGGTTCGATACGAATTTTTTTCACGAAGACTACGCCCTCTGGCTGCGTCTTTTCCGGCGTGGCATACGGGCGCGGGGAGCCGGAAATATCCTTGCACTTTATAGAAAAGGCGGACGTTCCGCCGACAAATGGAACGCCGCCCGTCACAGGTGGAGAGTCTACCGCGTGTCGGAAAACCTCACGACGCCACGCGCAATGTTGTACATGGCGTGGTATTTTTTCGGTGTTGCCAGAAAATTCTTAAAGAACTCAATATACGCGGGATGCCTGATCTGTTGAAGCCGCTGATAAAACGGCTGAGAAATTCGGGTCCCGTTGCGTCCGCCGCCGCTTTCATTCAGTCGCGTTTGAGCGTCGGCGTCGCCGGCGTACCATGCGTGACGAATATGACCGGTAAGAGCCCGGCTGCGGCGTTCATCTGCGATGAAATGACCTGGCTGAACTACGGCGGCGAGTGCGACGCCGTCTTCGTTACGCCGGGCGGATGGCGGGAAGCCTTCGAGCAAAATAATCCGGCTCTTTTTTTCTGTGAATCGGCCTGGGCGGGAATCGACGGCGCGAAAAACTGCTGGCGGGGACAAATCTACCGCGACCGCCGCGTATGGTTCGACAACAGGCGGGCGCTTCTTGATATTTTGGATCACTGCCGCGAAAATAATATCTCCACAGTTTTCTGGAACAAGGAAGACCCTCTTTTTTTCAACGACAAAATATATGACTTCACCGACACGGCTCTACGGTTTGACCGGATTTTGACAACAGCCGCGGAGTGCGTCACCCGGTACGAGGAACTCGGCGCCAAGCGGGTTTCTATTTGGCGCTTCGGATTTCCAGAGGCTGTTTTTTACCCGCCGGAGGCCGAAGGCAGGGAGAATATTGCCGTCTTCGCAGGAAGCTGGAACGGAGATCAAGAGGAGCGCCGCCGGGAGCTTGAGCGATTGCTGAACTTCGTTATCGCGGCTGGTATATCCCCTGTCATCTATGACAGGCACTCCGAAGACCGTCGCCGCAGATTCCCCTCCAAATATGCGCCATACATCCGTAAAGCCGTCCCATACAGGGAACTTGGTGAAATTTACCGTCGGGCGTCTTATGTTCTGAACGTAAATACGGTCAGTAATTCCGAAACGATGTTTTCACGGCGCGTTTACGAAGCCATGGCCTGCGGCTGCATCGTTATAAGCAGCCCGGCCGCCGGATTGGAGCTGGAATTTCCCGGGCGGATATGGATACCGGGACGGCCGTTCGACGCATCCAATATACCTAAGATACGAGAGGAAAATATCCACCATGTGTTCGAGTTTCACACATGTAATAAACGTTGGGCGGAATTGATGTTAAAATAAGAAATATTACGTGAAAGAGAAGGGTTTGACTTGGAACAAAAAGTATGCGTTGTCGGGCTGGGTTATATCGGCCTTCCCACCGCATTGTCCCTGGCCGCGAATGGAGCGCCGGTCGTCGGGGTCGACACGAACCCGGTGGTTTTGGAGGAACTCTTAGCCGGGCGGCTGCCATTTGACGAGGAGGGTTTGCCGGAGTTGTTAAAAGCGGCGCGGGCGAATATTGTCTTCAGTAAAACGTGCTGTGAATGTGCTCTTTATATAGTGGCCGTCGCAACTCCGTATTTGTCCGACACAAAGAAAATCGACATATCTCAAGTGGCCGGCGCTGTCAAAGATGTGTTGCGCTGTTGTCATGATAATGCCGTCATCGTCGTCGAGTCGACTATGCCGCCCGGAACGACGGAAAAATGTATCCGGCCGCTCTTGGATGGGAGCGGGAAAAATGTACGGATCGCCCACGCGCCGGAGCGCGTGAGCCCAGGCAGGATGTTGGTAGAGCTGACGGAGAACGCAAGAGTGATCGGAGCGGACGACCCAAAGGTCGCGGAGGAAGTAAGAGCGCTTTATTCCACGTTCTGCAAGGGAGAAATTATGCTGACCGGCATTCGGACGGCAGAGATGACTAAAGTCGTCGAAAACACTTATCGCGACATAAGCATCGCGTTTGCCAACGAGCTTGCCAAAATCTGCCGGCAGGAAAATATCGACGTATACAATATAATCCGTCTCGCGAACATGCACCCTCGCGTGAATATTCTGCAGCCGGGTCCCGGCGTCGGCGGACACTGCATTCCCGTCGATCCGTGGTTTCTGGTTGGCGACTATCCGGCCCTCTCGCCACTGATTCACGAAGCGCGCAAAGTAAACGACTCGATGCCGGAATTTGTCCTTCAGCGAATAAACTACATCCTGCGGGAAAAATGCTTTGCTCCCTCAAGAGTCGGTCTTTACGGCATAAGCTACAAGGAAGATGTGGACGACGTCAGGGAAAGCCCAACCCTCCAATTATTAAAGAAAGTCAAAAGCGCCCTCGGTCCGGATTTGCCCGTGTTTGACCCGCTGACTAAGCCGAATCTCGTCGCGAACCAATACGTTTCTTTCGACGAGTTTCTCGCCGCGTCGGACCTTGTTGTCATCATGACGGCGCACAGGCACATCCGCGAAAATGCCGGAAAGCTGACCGGCAAAGCGGTGCTGGATACGCGTCATTGTATTACGCTGGAAGAAGTTTACAACCTGTAAAATCAAGCAGCGAAAGGAAGACGGCCTCATGCTTCAATCCATAAGCGCGGTAACCCGCGAGATATACGGCGACCGAAAACGTATGACCGCTCTGGCGCGATACGAGAACAAGGTGGCCTACAAGGGGACAATTTTCGGACCTGTCTGGAATTTTCTCAATCCTGTGCTGCAAATTTTCGTCTATTGGTTCGTGTTTGCAGTGGGACTCAGAGTGGGCGCCCCTCGCGGGAACTACCCTTACGTGGTCTGGTTGATTGCGGGGATCGTTCCATGGTTTTTTCTGAACAGCGGATTGGTCAGCGGAATGTCCTCGGTCGTGGCCTATCATAGCGTGCTCTCGAAGCTTCGTCTGCCTGTCTCCATAGTCCCGATCAAGGCTGTTGTGTCGGCCCTTCTGGATCATTTATGGTTCCTCGCCGCGCTATTTCCGATTTTTTTGCTGTGCGGCTGGCGGCCCACGTTCGGCGTTCTGGGGATAGTTTACTTTATGGTTTGTTCTCTGGCTTTTCTCGCGGGTTATTCTCTCCTGACGTCGACTATTGCCGTACTGTTTCGAGACTTCCAAAAACTGATGATTTCGGTGATCCGGCTGCTGTTTTTCATCACGCCGATTTTCTGGTCGCTCGAAAATCTGTCGCCAAAACTCACTTGGATACTCAAACTCAACCCGCTCACCTATATCGTGACGGGTTATCGGGACAGCCTTTTGCACAGAGGAGCGTTGCTGATGCACTGGCGGCAGGGAGTTTATTTCTGGATCTTCACGGTTTGTTTGTTCGCGCTGGGGTGTTCCGTACACATGCGGTTTCGCAGGTATTTTATGGATCTGTTATAACGAAACTGTGTACAAGCGTTACAAAAGATGCCAAATTTGATATAAATTTTTGCTGTCATTGTGCTTGGCAGTACTCCGTAGGTACTACAACATTATGCTATTATTATTTTTAGATGCATTTGGATTTCATTTGAAATCACCTTATTCCAATTGGGCGGTGACATGAATTTTTGAGATAACTGTTGTGGAGGTGTGTAATGTTTTCAAAAATAGAACCGCAGAACCCGAAAGCTCCGCCTCAACGAAAAATCGAGTATGACGATCTGGTTGGGCAACAACGCAGGCGCGTGGTAATGCCCTTTACGGCGCTGAAAGACAAACATATTCAAAATGCGAGATTTGTCTTAGACCGCTTGGCATTACTTCGGGATTTCCCCCCAAATGGTGTGTGCGCTGAAATAGGCGTTGCCAGCGGTGATTTCTCACAAAAAATATTAGACATATCTCAACCCCAAAAACTGCACCTGATTGATATGTGGTCATCTGACCGATATGGCCTGGAGTGCGAGAATTTGGTGTTAAGTAGGTTCAGCAAAGAAATAGCGTCCGAACAGGTGATGATAAACCGTGGGAGGAGTACAGACGTTTTATCCGCATTCTCCGATGGATATTTTGATTGGGTATACATCGACACGGTGCACGACTATACAGTAACCGCCAAGGAACTGGAAATATGCCGGCACAAAGTAAAAAAGGGCGGAATAATCGCCGGACACGATTTTGTTATGGGTAATTGGAAATCAAGGATAAAATACGGCGTTATTGAGGCGGTATATGAATTTTGCGAAAAGAATAATTGGGAGTTTTTAGCCATCACTATGGAACTAAACGGTAACAGCTTTGCGGTTAAGGAACAGGAAAATTAACTGATATGCATAACAGTAAGTTGCCTTTTTCGCATGGACCGAAACCTTTTCGTGACTTTTTAATATTTGCCCGAAAAAATACTTTTTCGCCTTCATTGTCTGGTTCTAGCGATAAAAGCAAAGCGACAATAGAATTTGGTTTGCGTGATGCGGGGCTGGCTCAACACCCTATGGGGACATTTGGGATAATAGAAACCTTTCTTATATGTCAAGACATGAACATCAACGCAAAGTTTATTTTTTCGGGATATTTGCAGTGCAAAGGCCGTATGTATATGGGTCAGCAGGAATTACCCTGTGAATTATGTAGCTCGAATGTTTTGGAGAATTTAGACGGTTATTTTACATTTGCCGCCACGGAAGCGGATGCAGTAACCATCACGCAGGATATTTTTGGGAAAAACACGATATTCTACTGTATTTATGATGATTTTGCCCTTGCAAGCAACAGATACCATCTTCTTTTGTTGTATCTATCTTGGTTAGGGATAAAACCTGCTATCAATTATGACAAGGTACTTTTATTGATGGCATCGGAAGGTGCTGAATTCGCACAACAAGAAATAACACGCGATATGTTCTTCGAGAATCAATTTATGCTAACTATGACAGAAAAATTAGTTATAAATGCCAATGGTTTTCATGTTGCCGAAAAACCCAGAGCAATGGAAGCATTTCTTCCTGCAAGTGAAACGGAAATAAAGGGGCTGTTTGAGCAAGGCGTTGAAGAAATAAAAGAAAATGGACGGGCTGTGTTTTCCCGGCCATGGAAGGACGGCGTCAAAGTAGACATTTCCGGCGGATGGGATTCACGAATTTCTGCGGCGGCCATCCTTGCTACTGGAAATCGTGACTTCACTGTAAGAACAAGAATGGTATTTTATGGTGATGTTGTTGTAAGTGAACTAATAACAAAACAATTTGATTTGGAGAGAGGAAACCCCGACTTTTATCCAATACTTCATTACGAAAGCATAGATGAGCCAATAAATAATTACCGTAGCTTTGCTATGGGTTTTACGTTTCAAAAAATTTATTCATCCACTTATGTTTCGCCAGACGCTGAAATTTTACGTATAGGCGGTGATTTTGGCGAGATATACAAAGCGTATTATATGAGACAGTTTCTTTCTGATGATTTCTTCACAAATTTTACGGTGGAAGCGTTGATTAAAAAATTTGTGAGTAAATATCCCTTTGCTGATGGTATTAAGGGATCGGAGCCATTATTAAAGCGCATCAGTAATGCCTTAATTTCGGAAGTGCAGGCAATCCCAGGCGAGTTGGCACAGGATAAATTCAATCACCTTTATTATTTTTATTTATTACGCGCGCATTTTGGATACTCAAACGGATACAGACACGTGTTTGGATATGTATGGAGTCCGCTGACCTCGCTGTCCGCTTTCAGATACCACAATTCCATACCTTATCATAAAAGGTACGAGCGGCATCCTTATATCGTAAATTCTGATTTGGCCCATGCGGTTTTTCCCCCTCTAGCGTCTGTTCCATTTGCCGTCAACGAAGGCGTTCGCTATGTTACGGCAGGCGCCGCCGTCGATGATGTTACGCACTTGTACAAGGATTATGATATTTCCGAATGGCGCAAACACGCAGATTTATTCAAAGAAGATTCCCGCCACAGGGCAAGAAGCACGGGGAGCAACCCTGATATTTTTAAAAAAGCCTGGGCGGAAATCCAAAACCCGACATATATGCTGAGAGAATCATTAGCTGTATTTGATAGGCTTTCGTCCATAGATAATGCTATGTGCGAGATTTTTAATTCAGCATTAAGAGAGCGGATTAAAAACTGCGGGCTTCCCAGCCCCATAAACAGTTATTATGTACGCTTGATGCAATTAGCCGACATTTTGGGGTGTTTCGATTTGTTGCCCTATTCCCAATCATTTAAGGATACAACTACCGATGATGTGCCAAGGCCGCGCTGTATATTCAAGCTGCAAAAAATCAAACAGCGCGGATATGACGCTGACAAAATAGCCAAAGACAGCGGCATATACCTTGTTGGCGGAGAATTTGCGGATTTTTCAAGCAAGACACCGTTAAGTGCAAAAGTAACCTATGAAATGCCGCTATCTGACCGGAGCAAGATTGAATTGTTTTCAATGGAGTGGCTCGGCGTGTTACTTGATGCTTATGAAAATAAGGGAATGACCGGATGTTTCAAGATATGCGAAAACGTGCTCACCGCTTATTACACCTATTTGGTATGGGGCCCCGTAAACCTCTGGGAAGAACGGCAGCAGTTACCCGACCAAACAACGGAAGCCTATGCAAAAAGAGTAATAGGCATAGCCCATATGCTGAAACTTGCTCCTGAATGTTGGTTTTTTGCAGGTAACACGCTCAAAATCCTGCGGCAACATGCGGAATACCTGCTGATCCATTACTCCGATACCGAAAATGGGGAACTGCTTGTTTCTGTTGCCTTGAGATATGCCGCGGAAATTTTATCCGGCGACAAGAATCAAAAGGAGTACGAACATACAGCGTCGAAGCGCCTCCAAGAAGCGAAAGAAACAGTAGGCGCTTTTTTGAAAGAAGCTGAACAATTTCACAATACTCTGAATGAAGAAGGGTGAAGATGAAAAAAACTCTTGATTACGTCAAAAAAAATAAACTGCTGGCTGGAGCGGTTTTTTTTTCGGCGCTCTGGTGTATTGTTTTATCGGCCTACATAACGGTAACTTTTGAAAATCCTATTGATTACAAAGCCAACCTTATGAATACAGCAGATTACCCGTGGATGTCGTTGGATGCCGGGGCGCAGGTTATTATGGGAGATTACTTTGTGGATTTTATATGGGGAGGAGAAAATAACGTCCGTATACAGCTATTCGATAACCCACTTAATTCGCCCCCTTCCGATGCTTTTGGAGGCCATGAACAAATACCGTCGGGGAGCAGAAGAATGCAGTTTGGTTTTGTTTTACATGCTCCTATTGACCTAAATCTTTGGTTATTTATGCTACAATTTGATGAAAATGGGCGGATTTATGAAGCTGACAAAGTGGAGCAAGTCCAAACCGCCATTCAGTATCATGCAGGGTTTGGCGCTGCGGCAACTAATTTTCGCAGAACCTATTCTTTTGTAACACCGGTTCATCCAGAAGCCGAAACTTTCAGGGTAATGATACAGGCGCGGCCAACGGATGAACTTGCCAATTCCAGTTTGCGGCTCAGCCATATGCACATGAACTTTAGATGAGAATGGAGCCTAAATAGTGAAAACAGGTATTTTAGAACTTAAGCGGGATATTGTGGCATATACCATAAGCCCTCACCATATAGCGGCGGCAGTTATTTTGTTGGGGTTAGCTATCAGGACCACGGCCTTGCTAATATACGGAAATGCATTTTCTACTTCATCTGACGATGAAAATTATATTTTTGGCACAATAAACACCATGATGACCGGACAATTAACTTATGGATTTGCGTGGCCTTCCGAGCCAAGTATGATTATTATGCCGACTCTTCAGGTGTTTCTTGGCCTGATATTCCGAATTTTTGGATATACGCAAAGCGATATAGTGCTTGTCCGGTTTTTCATAAATGTAATTGGGTGTCTTGGGATTATTGGGTTGTATAAGTTAGGTGAAAGACTATTTAACCCTACCGTTGCACTGATAGCGACTGCTATGTGGGCGTTATGGCCACCAAATATATTGTCGGACAACCTTATTTTGACCGAAACGCCGTTCATCGCGTGTATACTGTGGTTTTCGTATTATGTTGTCAAATACTGTGACACAAAGAAGGATTCCGATTTCCTTACGATTATACTGTTTTGGTATGTCGGCTTTATGACCAGAAGCGTGATGGCTTTAATTCCTTTTATGTTTGTTTTATATTTTTTAGCTAAAAAATTCCCTATAAAACTGCTCCTCAAACGAGGCATTTTTGCCGTAGTCATATTAGGATTTTTATGCTTCCCTTGGTGGCTCCGCAATTATCAAATAACCGGCGATTTTGTATCCTCTACAGGTTCATCCGGTACTGTCCTGTTGTTGGGTACGTTTTTTGGTAATTATCCGGAGACAGAGTTTGGAAACCAACATGAGGAAGCACTTACAGTACCCGGCGAGATAAACTCTCTTTACAACCGTATGCAAAGGCAAGGCGATTATGCGCGGTATAGACTCAGTTATTGGTGGCAAACCGACAGGCAATCTTTGATGGAAGCATATCTAATAATAAAGCCCCGGCACATATTTACAGCCCCTTATTATATGTGGGAAATTTTTGAGATACCTCGGCAATTGGTGAGATCTGCATTTAGGGCAATATTATTTCTGTCGTTTCTAGGTGCATTGGTGGGCGTTGCAATAAAGCAAGTAAGGGCATCTATTATCGTATGTGTGATGATGGTTGGTTATGGTTTATTGTTAGCAGTGGTATTTTTGCCGTATCCGCGATATATGTATCCTTTTATGCCATTTGTGTTCTTACTAGCAGCGTATGCTTTGGGTTTGGCAGGGACAGTTCTTGCTAGGTGCGTACCTTTCATTTGCAAACAAATTAATTTAACAAAGCTAAGGGGATTTCTAGGAGGTTCATCGAATAGCCATTTGAATTAACACTTTTGGCGGGCTCCAGACGAATGGAATATTCACTTCGATTCGCTGCCATATTTAAGTTGCGTGTAAATACTGATTTTAGTCCGTATATATAATAAAACACTGCAATTCGGCAGTTATTTTGTCTGTGTTTAATCTTGGCGAAAATTTACGTTATAATAATTGACATGTTGTTCGGGTGTCCCCCGAGATTTGGACTTTCTTGCTAGATAGTGTCGTCACAAATTAATTAAATATTAAGGAGAATAGGTTTTTTGTTTAAAACACCCCTTGACAAACTCAGCAAACCGTGCATAATCCTACGGGCTACGGGCTACGGGCTACGGGCTACGGGCTACGGGCTACGGGCTACGGGCTACGGGCTACGGGCTACGGGCTACGGGCTACGGGCTACGGGCT
>Ga0099364_10001559_pt1 | contig 37392 bp, 35 predicted proteins | sample TergutTh196P3_FD_73070 | JGI IMG/M metagenome (GOLD analysis project Ga0099364, IMG submission 73070) | Microcerotermes parvus P3 segment gut microbial communities from Pointe-Noire, Republic of the Congo - Th196 P3 | ecosystem: Host-associated > Arthropoda: Insects > Digestive system > Gut ... | reverse complement strand
ACCCAAAAAGTGGAGCCCCCCCCCCCCCGCAGGGTGTGGTTATCGTTCATGTGTGCCCTCATTTCATGCAAAAAACGCATAGTCCGTCGTGTTGACTACTTAGTAACTATCGTTTCCAGTCTACCAAATTTCGCCAGCCCTCGGCAAACACTAATGCCGGAAGTGCCGGTGTCCGGTGAAGACCATCGCAACGCCAAGTTCATCGGCACGGGCAATGACTTCGTCGTCGCGGATTGAGCCGCCGGGCTGGATAACCGCCGTGGCACCGGCCTCTGCCACCACCTCAAGTGAGTCGGGAAACGGCATGAATGCGTCGCTCGCACAGACACTATCAGCAGCGGCAGCACCGGCCTGCTCAACGGCGATACGCGCACTGTTGACGCGATTCATCTGTCCTGCACCGACGCCGACCGTACAGAAGTCTTTCACAAGCACAATCGCGTTACTCTTGACGCTCTTGACTACGCGCCACGCAAAGAGCAACTGTTCCATTTCCTCAGGCGTCGGTGCGCGTTTCGTCGGCACGGTAAATCCGGCCGGGTCCTCGGGGCTACCTTCATCGGTGGCGACTGCATCGGCCTGTTGCACGAGCACGCCTCCTTCAACCGAGCGCATCTCGTAACCGCCGCCTGCCGAAAGCACCGCCCCCGTGCAAAGCACACGCAGGTTCGGCTTTTCGGTGAGCAACTCGCGTGCCGCCGCATCGACATCAGGTGCGATGATAGCCTCGACAAACTGCTTGTTCGCAAAGATGGCCTCGACAAGCTCAGCGGTAACGGGGCGGTTGAACGCCATTACCCCGCCGAACGCGCTGATAGAATCGACCTCGTGCGCCACACGATATGCTTCGGCGATGCCACCGTTCGCGTCGTCGCGACTCGCGAGGCCACACGGGTTAGTATGCTTGATAATGGCACAGGTCGGCGCGAGAAACTCGCGTACCGCACTCCATGCGGCATCGGTATCGAGGATATTGTTGTAGGAAAGTTCTTTGCCCTGCAGCTGCTCGGCTCCGGCGAGAGTACCCACCACATCGGCGGCACTCCCAAGGCGGTAGAAGGCCGCGCGCTGGTGGGGGTTTTCGCCGTAGCGCAAATCTTGTACTTTCTGCAACGCTACCTGCTTGATATCACCGTCGCTCAGGTATTCAGCGATTGCTCCGTCGTATGCAGCGGTGACCGCAAAAACCTCCGTCGCATACGTCCGGCGTGTTGCACGTGTCGTTGCGCCATCGTTCATGCGCATCTCGGCGAGCACTTCCGCGTATTGCTCCGGGCGTGTTACTACCGTGACGCTCTCGAAGTTTTTCGCTGCGCTACGTAGCATCGACGGTCCACCGATGTCGATGTTCTCGATGGCGTCTTCCTCGGTCACGTCCTCACGTGCCACCGTTTCCTCAAACGCATAGAGGTTCACGCACACAAGGTCGATCATACCGATGCCGTGCTCTGCCGCAGCGGCCATATGCGCTTCGTCACCACGCCGTGCAAGCAACCCGCCGTGCACGCGCGGGTGAAGCGTCTTGACGCGCCCGTCCATCATCTCGGGAAAGCCGGTCAGGTCATCGATAGCACGTACCGGCACGCCACCCGCCTCCAGCGCCGACGCCGTGCCACCGGTACTGACAATCTCCACGCCGAACTCAGCAGATAACGCACGACAGAACTCGACCACGCCGGTTTTATCGGTCACGGAAACCAGCGCCCGCTTGATAGCCGGCTCACTCATACCTGCACCTCTCTCTTTCCTCCGGCGGACGTCACGCGCCCGGCTTCGGCCCCCGCGATAACAGCGTGGCGCCTACCTCGTCGTCGGTCACCGACGAATCAGCGGCTCCCATGCACCGTCAAGGACGATATATGCCGAGATAATCTGCTGGGTGTTATCGCCACGCGAGTCGAACGAAATCGTACCGGTCACACCATTGTGTGTGATGTTGCGAATCGCTTGGCCAACCGCCACGCGCGTCAGCTCAGGCGCTTCAAACACGGCTTGGCCGATAAGCATCGCCGAGTCGAACGCATAGGTATCGTAGGCCTCCGGCTCGCGGTTGTAGCGCTCACGATACTTCTCAAGAAACTCGAGGCCACGTTCTTGTTGCTCGATAGGTAAGCCAAGCGCCGTGGCGATGTCGCCCTCAGTACCGGAACCACCGAGCGTGATATAGTCGCTCGTGAAAATCATCTCGCCGCCGATAACGGGGATGTCGACACCGGCCTCACGCAGCTGCTTAGCAAAAAGCGCACCTTCGGTGTGGGCACCGGCATAGTAAACGGCATCGGGGCTCGTAGCGCCAATACGCGTAACGAGCGCAGAGAAGTCAACCGTCTTAGGTTGGATCTGGTCCTCGGAGACAATCTCGCCGCCCAGTTCCTCGAAGGCCTTTACGAACTCGGCCGCCAGACCCTGTCCATACGGGGTCGAATCATCGAGAACAGCGACGCGCTCAAAGCCCTCTTCGTCGGCAATTTCGGCCGCGAACGGACCTTGCGAATCATCGCGCGCGGTAATGCGATTCACAACCGACAGACCACTATCGGTAAGCTGCGGGTTGGTCGAAACGGTCACCATTGAGAGGTCGTACTCCTCGTAGACAGCCGAGGCCGGAATCGACGCACCCGAATTAAAGTGGCCGACAACTGCGATAACGTTTTGGTCTGCCACAAGCGTGTTAGCAACGTTGACGGCCTGCTTTGGATCACCTGCGTCATCCTCGGCCCTCACCGAGAATACGATGCCTTTCTGGCGCGCCTCACTTGAAGCGTTCAGCTCATCGATAGCGATGTGCACCGCATCGAGCATCGACGTACCGTAGAGCGCATTGTCGCCCGTCAGCGGGCCGGCAAAACCGATGACTACTCTCGTCTCATCGCCGCTCGTACTGTCGTTGTCACCGCAACCGGCCAACATGAATGCGCTCAAAACGAGCACTGCGGCAAGCACTGTCAGCGTCAAAAACTTCCTCATAGTGTGTCCCTTCACTCTACGATATGTATACGCGCCGGCCCTCAACCGTCACGCGACCTTCTGCTATCCATTGTAAGGCTTTTGGCAAAATTGTGTGCTCTGCCGCATGAATGCGTGTGGCGAGCGTGTCTGCCGTGTCGTCCTCACGGACCTCAACGGGTATCTGTGCGATGATGGGGCCGCGGTCGAACTCGGCATCAGCGAAGTGCACGGTGACACCGGTAATCTTCACGCCATAAGCGAGCGCATCATCGATACCATGGGCGCCGGGAAAGCTCGGCAGCAGCGCTGGGTGCAGATTGAGCACACGATTAGGATACGCGTCGAGCACCTCAAGGCCGAGCAGTTTCATGTAGCCGGCCATCACGACGTAGTCTGCGCCGACGACGGTGAGCTCATCTCGGATCGCCGCATTGTAGGCGGTAGTTGCGGCAGCTTTGTCAGCAGGGGTAGAGGAGTCGGAGGCGCCACGATAGGCTGGGTCGGCAGGATCGAGATGGACGGCGCGTATGCCGGCATGGCACGCGCGCTCCAGACCGTATGCGTCGGCCTTATTCGAGATAACGGTCACGATTTCGGCATCGAGCGTTCCAGCTGCAATCGCATCAATAATGGCCTGCAGATTCGAACCAGAGCCACTTATCAGGATACCGAGCTTAAGCATAGACGACCGCGCCCGTTCCCTCAACGATACGCCCCATCTCGTAGACTTCCTCGCCGAGCGGCGCGAGTGTCGCGCGCACGGTATCGACCGTTTCAGGCGCCACGATGAGCGCGAAGCCGATGCCCATGTTGAACGTCTTGTATGCCTCGTCTTCGCTTAAGTTCGCGTATGAAGCAATCTGCTCAATCACGTCCGGCACCGGCCATGCCCCCCGTGTGATACGCGCATCGAGCGTCACCGGGAGCACGCGATCGAGATTCTCCGTGATACCGCCACCGGTGATGTGTGCCATTGCTTTGAGCGGCACCTTAGTTGTGGCATCAAACAGCGCGCGTACCTGCGGCACATAGATGCGTGTCGGCTCTAGGAGTGCCTCTCCAAATGCTCCTTCAATCGCCACGTTCTGTCGTGCTAGAGCAGCACGTACGAGCGAGTATCCGTTCGAGTGCAGCCCACTCGACGCGAGGCCCAGCACGACATCGCCCTCGGCTACCTGCGTGCCGTCGATTATCTTTGTACGTTCGACCACACCTACACAAAAGCCGCTTAGATCGTAGTCATCAGGTGCCATCGTACCTGGATGTTCGGCCGTTTCGCCTCCGATGAGCGCACAGCCCGCCTGTCGGCAGCCTTCGGCAATACCACCAACAAGGCGTCCGACCATCTTCTCGTCGAGTTTACCGATAGCGATGTAGTCGAGGAAAAACAGTGGTTCGGCACCGGTAACGAGAATATCGTTTGCGCACATCGCTACGAGATCGATGCCAACGGTGTCGTGTATATTGAGACGTTGTGCGAGCGCAAGTTTCGTGCCCACACCATCGGTGCCGCTTACAAGGACGGGATCGTCCATGTCCTTGAACGCCGCCGCGCTGAACAGCCCGCCGAAACCGCCGATGTCACCGATGACTTCGGGCCGGTACGTCGAGCGCACGACCGCGCGAATCTCTTCGACGGCTCGCGCACCGGCCGCAGTGTCGACGCCGGCATCCTTATACGTTAGTTCTTCCACGTCTCACGTCCCTTTTTCGAGTTCTTGACCTCATCGGATACATGCACGGGATAGTCGCCATCGAAACACGCGCAGCACAGCTGATCGCGCTTGCGGCCCGTCGCCTCGACCATACCGTCAATTGAAATATAGGCCAGCGAATCGGCACCGATAAACTCATCGATCTCCTTGACTGAGAGCGACGCAGCGATAAGCTGTTCGCGTGTGTCGGTGTCAACACCATAAAAACACGGCCACAGCACCGGTGGCGAACTGATACGCACGTGAACCTCGGCCGCGCCGGCATCGCGCAGCATTTTGACGATCTCTTTCATCGTGGTGCCGCGCACAATCGAATCATCGACGAGCACCACACGTTTACCTGCGATGTTCGAGCGAATCGGGTTAAGTTTAAGCCGCACGCCGAGCCGCCGTAACGCCTGAGATGGCTCGATAAAGGTACGTCCTACGTAGTTGTTTTTCGTCAGCCCTTCGCCGTAGAGAACGCCACTTCCTGCCGCATATCCAATGGCGGCGGGCGTACCACTTGCCGGTGCGCTCATGATAAGATCGGCTTTGACCGGCGCCTCGGCGGCCAAAATCTCTCCCATGCGATGACGTACCTCATGGATCGAGCGACCGTAAAAAACACTGTCGGGGCGCGCAATATACACAAACTCGAACACGCACAGAGCGTCGCGCTTTGGCTCTGCACCTTGCATGCTTTCAAGTCCTGCACGCGATATCTTAATGATTTCGCCCGGCTCAACATCGCGCAGATACTCTGCGCCAACGATATCGAATGCAGCGGTCTCGCTCGCTACGACCAGCCCTTCGTTATCGGACAACTTACCAATGGCAAGCGGGCGAATTCCGTGTGGGTCACGGAACGCGTAGAGCGCCTCTTCGGTCATGAGGACGACCGCGTAGGCTCCCTCGATGAGCGACATCGTTTCGGCCATACCGTTGCGAATGTGGTTATGTTTCTGCGTAAATGCACTGATGATGGTCGCAAGCGCCTGACTGTTCGAATGGCTTTCGAGTTCGATGTCTTGCTCGGTCAGACGTGCACGTAACTCATCGATTTCGACAAGGTTTCCGTTATGAGCCAGTGCGACCAGTTGCCGTCCGATGTGCGAAAGATGTGGCTGCGCACTCGACCAGTTCGGCTCCTCGCCCTTGCACGGATAGCGCGTATGCCCAATAGCGAGGTCGCCTTTGAGCGTGTTGAGGTCGGTCTCCTCGAAGACCTGCGTCACCAGCCCCAGATTCTTGACGCACATGACCGTCGTGCCGTCACCAACCGCCATACCGGCGCTCTCCTGACCGCGGTGTTGGAGTGCCTGAAGTGCAAAGTAGGTATAGCGCGCCACGTCCTCGCCGGGCGCAAAGACACCGAACACGCCGCATTCGTCGTGTACAGCATCGTCGGCGTATTCGTCGTAAAAATCGGCGTGAGGAGCGGGCTCGGTGCAAGCGTTAGGCATTGCGAGGGACATCGCGTCGTTACGCCTCCTGCATAATCTGTTCGAGCGTATCGCCCCAAGCTGCGGCTCCTCGGCTCAACGGCACGTCAATGAGGGTGTTGGACGCAGTGTCGCTTGTGGTGTCGGTCGCGGTGCCAGCGATGAGCACACAATCACCGCCGACCTCGCCAATTACGCTATACGGCACCTGCGCATCTGCCAGCGCCTCAATGACGTTTTCAACATCGTCGGCTACGCAGGTGACAACGATGCGCGATTGCGTCTCGCTGAACAACGTGGCCGTCGGCGTAAGGCCATCGTCGAGCATAACGGTACAGCCAAGACCGCCGGCAATCGCGCTCTCGGCGAGTGCGACGGCGATACCGCCTTCGCTACAGTCGTGTGCGCTCGTAAGGAGGTCTTTGCGAATAAGTGTGCGCACCACCGCCTGAACATCACGCTCAAGTTCGAGATCGAGCGCGGGGATCTCCCCGGCAACCGTCTCGTGAACGACGCTCAGATACTCGCTTCCGCCAAGCTCATCGGCGGTCTCACCCACAAGAATGATGACATCGCCCTCGTTCTTAAACGCCATCGTGCACGACTCGTCGGTACTGTCGAGCAACCCCACAAGCCCAATCGTCGGCGTCGGATAGATGGGAACGCCGGCGCTTTCGTTGTAGAAGCTGACGTTACCGCTAACAACCGGCACATCAAGCGCCGTGCAGGCATCGGCCAGACCGCTTACCGCCGCGTGAAACGTCCAGTAGACCTCGGGCTTTTCGGGGCTGCCGAAGTTTAAGCAGTCGGTCACAGCGGCCGGCTCGCCACCGACACACGTCACGTTGCGCGCAGCCTCGGCAAGCGCAATCTGCGCGCCACGATACGGGTTCAGATAGACATAGCGCCCGTTGCAGTCGCTCGAAACTGCGAGCGCACGGTTGGTGTTGTCGTCGATGCGCACAACGGCCGCGTCATTGCCCAGCGGCACGACGATACTGTCATCGGTTTGCGCTTGAGAAGCCGCCTGCTTGTACGCCCAGCGGCGCGAGCATATATTCGTACTTTTGAGAAGCGTGAGAAGTGTCTCGCTGAGCGCTTCGGTCGTTGTCGGATGGGCGAGCGTACTTGTATCGAACGCCGCCAGCTCATCGAGATACGCCGGTTTTGCCATCGCCGGATCGTAGAGAGGCGCGTCCTCGGCAAGTGACAGCGCCGGGATTTCGGCGTGCACCTCATCGCCAGCGTACACCACGAAATTACCCGTGTCGGTCACCTTACCAACAACTGTCGCAAGGAGACCTCCTTGCTTGCAGATGGCCACTACTTCGTCTAGCCTTTCTGGTTCGACAACGGCCAGCATGCGCTCTTGCGTCTCGCTGACCATAATCTCAAACGGCTGCATCTCATCTTCTTTTTGCGGCACCTTCGACACATCGATCTCGATACCGGTGCCGGCACGACTCGCCATCTCGCTGGCCGAGCTCGTCAGCCCGGCGGCCCCAAGATCGCCTAATCCGACGAGCAGCCCACGTTTCAGCAGTTCAAGACAGGTCTTTATGAGGCGCTTGCCTTCTTCGGGATTGCCAGCAGGGACGACGGTCTTCGGCGTTTCATCGTCATCGCCACTAAACTCCTGGCTTGCCAACACACTCGCACCACCAACGCCTTCGCGCCCAGTCTGTGCGCCGATAAGCACCACTTTATTACCAACGCCGGTCGCTTGCGCGCGCGTCAGATTTTCCTCACGCATCACGCCAATCGTCATAGCATTGATGAGACAGTTTTCCTCGTACGCCTGCTCAAAGTAGACCTCGCCGGCCACCACAGGAACGTCGAGCCCACGACTGTAGCCATCGATACCGGCCGTCGCCTCTCTGAAGAGCCAGCGCTGATGCGCGCTATCGAGCGTGCCGAAGCGCATGCTACCGACAAGCGCGATTGGCCGCGCACCCATAGCAAAGATGTCGCGCGCGCAGCCGCCGATGCCGGTCGCTGCGCCCTCATAGGGTTCAATCGCGCTCGGACTGTTGTGCGACTCCATCTTAAACGCAATCGCCCAGCCATCACCGGCACTGATAACACCGGCGTTCTCGCCCGGCCCTTGCAGTACACGCGGGCCCGACGTCGGAAAGAGGCGCAGGTATTTACGCGAGCTCTTGTATGAGCAGTGCTCCGACCACATCAAGCTGTACATGTACAGCTCGGCCTTCGTCGGCGTGCGGCCGAGTATCCCAACTATGCGCTCGTACTCGTCGGGTTTCAAGCCTAGCTCGACAGCGAGTTCCGGTGCGAGTTCGTCGGTTAAGTCGTGGATAGGGGTCATCTTATTTCCTCCGTTTGCGATCGCGTCGTGACGGGAGTGTTGCGTCCTGCGGTGCCGGGGTTGCTTGCGGCTCCGAGGCTGGTTGTGTTGTCGGGGTTGCTTGTGTTGTCGAGGCCGGCTGTGGTTCTGGGGCTGGTTGTGGCAGCTCCGATACGGACGATTCCTGTGGTTCCTCTGTCGGCTTTTCGATGAAGACTACACGCAATAGATAGATGAACATGACAAAAATGCCCACCATCGACCAAGTAACGGCAACCATAGTGAACGTGGATCGAAAGGGGTCGGCTTCAGGATAGATGAATGCAAGAATTTGCTGAACGAGCCACAAGATGACCATGAGGCTGCAGTAGACTGTGTAGACGTAGATTGGCTCGCGCCACCGACCGTCCGCTTCAGACGCGGCACGCATATCAGCACGGCGCTTTGGCCGCAATGAATCAACTGCGACCCATCCCGCCGCAAAGATGATACCGACGTAGGTGAGCGCTAATGCCCAAAATACCCAGCTCAGTTTCATGCGTCTTCGGTGTCTTTCTTCCCGCTACCCTTACCGGCAAGTTCGGCTTGGTGCGCCTTAATCATAGGCCTAATTCGCTTGAGATCGAGCCACCACGACGCACCGATAAGACCAAGTGCAACCCAGCTCAGCCCGAGACTTGTGTAGCGCACTGCCTCTTCGCTTATCGGTAAAAAAGTGGCAAGTTGCGTACCGGTCATCGCCAGCGAAACAATGAGCACGACAACGGCCGATCCGAGCAGCATCCACCAGCGTTTGCGCGCTTGACGATACTCAGGCGTATCGGGCACCGAGTAGTGCGCTCGTTTCGTCGCGTTCCTTCGTGAGGTAGGCTTACTTTCCTCAGCATCACGTTTCGGTTTAGCGCTCGCCGCCGACCGCTTTGTCGAGCCGGACGGCTTCGTATCTTTTTGGTAGCGCTCGTTATAAGGACTTCTTCGACTCATGCAACGTCACTCTCTCCCACGAACTTCTCTCCGGTAATTTTTTCGTATGCCTCGATGTACTTCGCACTCGTGAGCTCGATAATTTCACGCGGCAGGCGCGGTGGCTCACCGGTCTTATCCCAACCGCTTTCATTCTCAAGCCAGTTGCGCACAATCTGCTTGTCGAAGCTGGGCTGCAATACACCCGGCTCGTAACTGTCGGCCGGCCAGAAGCGCGAAGAATCGCACGTCAGCACCTCATCGATGAGCGTTGTGACGCCGTTGACCGTGCCAAACTCGAACTTTGTGTCGGCGATAATAATGCCTCGTCCGGCGGCATAGTCGCGCGCCGTGCTGTATAGATCAAGTGAGATGCGCTTCAGATCCTCGGCATCTTTCTTACCAATGATGTCGACCGTCTGCTCAAAACTGATGTTCTCGTCGTGTTCGCCTTGTGCAGCTTTCGTTGAGGGTGTAAAGAGGGGGGGTTCAAGCTTGCTCGCCTCGGTGAGGCCGGCAGGCAGTTCAATACCACATACCGTCCCCTTGGCGTTATACTCCTTGATGCCGCTGCCGGTCAGATACCCACGTACGATACACTCGATAGGAAAGACCTCAGCCTTATTTACGAGCATCGTACGACCGCGTAGGTAGCTTGCATACGGCGCAAATTCCTCGGGGAAATCGGCAACGTCGGTTGAAATCAGATGATTCGGCACGATGTCGGCCACAAGGTCAAACCAGAAGAGGCTGAGCTTCGTCAACACCTCTCCTTTATACGGAATCGGGTCAGCAAGCACAAAATCAAACGCGCTGATACGATCGGTTGCTACCAACAAAAGCCGGTCGCCCACATCGTAAATATCACGGACCTTACCCTGGGTATCCGGTGCAAGCATATATTCCCTTTCGCGCTATATTCCCCACCACAACAAGTTTATGCTAGCGGAAACTTATGGGCTTTTCGGTAAGAAAACGCGAAATGTTGTGCCCTTGTTTTCTTCGCTTTCGATTTCAATATGTCCTTTATGCCGATCGATAATCTCTTTCGTAATCGAAAGGCCGACACCGATACCGCCTGTCGCACGTGCGCGTGCCGCATCGGCCCGCCAAAATCGCTTGAAGAGGTGCTCGAGATTCTCTTGGCTGATGCCGATTCCGGTGTCGCTTACTTGCACCACAATCCAACTATCTTCCTCGTACGCTGCAAGCGTGACGGTTCCGCCTTTAGGTGTATATCGTGCTGCGTTGCCGAGTAGGTTTCCAATAGCCTGCTGGAGACGCTCTGCATCACCAACAACGTACAGACCATCACGTACGTACGTTTGCAAATAGAGCTCCAACGACTCGAAAAGCGCGCTACTTGCATCGGCCGCAGATAAGAGTGGAGTCGCCAAATCGATACGCTCCATCGAAAAGGGAAGGGAGCCGGTCTCAAGACGCGACAGCTCAAGAATCACGTTAGTGAGTCGCGTGAGTCGCCGAACCTCGGTTTGAATAATTCCCAGCGTCTCGTAATCTGCCGCATAGATACCGTCTTCAATACACTCAACGGTTGCCTGAATGCTCATGAGCGGCGTGCGAAGTTCGTGTGCCACATCACCTGTCAGACGACGCTCAAGCTCACGATCGGCCTCAATAGAGTCGGCCATGGCATCGAATACCTCACCAAGTTGATCGATCTCATCATCGCCGGACAGTCCTGTGCGCGCTGAAGGCGTACCTTTGCGCAATGTCCGCGCGGTATCGGCAATACGTTGAATCGGCCGCACCAGCAGCTGCGCGTAGATACGCCCGGCAAAGGATGCGAGTATGGTTGCGGCCACCCCGGCACCAACCATCGTCCAAAACGAAGCCGAACGCAACGCAAGATCACGCTGGGAAAGCAGGCCCGACGAGTTGAGTGTGTAGACTATTACCTGCCCAACAACCTCATCGTTAACGTATACCGGAACCTGTTGCGCATATTCCATGGGTTGAGAGATGAGGTCATAGATCGAAGCTGAGGTATCGTCGAGCAAGATGAATGCGCTTTGATCCTCGTCAGCAGCAAGAGCTTCTCGCATACGCTGGCGTAGGTCAAGGTCATCATAAACGATTTCGCCGTCGTTATCGATGATTAGAATACGAATGTCAGCATCGAACGCAACGTGCAGAAGCATGTCGTCGTGCGAAAAATCCCACCCATTGTGTCGAGCATATGCATCGGCAGTCACCGTCGAAACAAATGAAGCGATATCGTTGAGATTCTGGCGAACGTAATGGTTGAATTGGTGCGTCCAGGCCAGATACGACGCAATCACCACTAAGAATGCAGTTATTACGGCAATGAGTGCAAATGCCGCTGAAAGTTTAGTTGCAAATTTTCCACGTAGATGTTCAAACATCTACTTTGTCACCTCAGCCTCCGACTCAGATGGTGGTTCAGGCGGGTCAAAACGATAGCCCACACCATGAACCGTATGGATGAATCGTGGCGTCCGCGGATCGTCACCCAATTTAGCGCGCAGGTTCTTCACATGACTGTCGACGGTGCGCTCATAACCGTCGAAGTCATAACCGAGCACCTTCTCTACAAGTTCCATGCGACTGTAGACACGTCCGGGATAGCGCGTAAGCATCGTGAGTAGTTTGAATTCGGATGCGGTAAGATCGAGGTCTTTGCCATCGAGGAGGACACGATGTCCTGCGGCATCAATCTGCAGACCATCGTATGAAATCATCTCATCTTTCATACCACCATCGACTCGAGAACGACGCAGAAGTGCATGGATACGAGCGATGAGCTCGCGCGGTGAAAAGGGCTTGGTGAGGTAATCATCGGCACCAAGTTCAAGACCAATGATACGATGATCGACCTCACCCTTTGCCGTAAGCATAATAATTGGCACACTACTCGTTTTGCGAATTTCTCGACATACTTCTTCGCCCGAAATTTCGGGCAACATGAGGTCCAAGACAACGAGTGCGAACGGCTCTTCGCTGTGAAAGGCCTCGAGCGCCGCCGTACCGGTGCCGACAGGAGTTACCTGATAGCCGTCACGATGCAGATATGCTGCGACAGCATCACGAATTACTTTTTCATCCTCAACAAGAAGTATCCGTGTATCATCGGACATAAGACACCCCTTCTCTCTGCCACAAGTGTAGCGAAAAGTCGAGCTTTCGCAAACCCGGTGACACATAGTGTTACATGATATGCTCAGAGGTACTTGTCGAAAAGTTTCTCAAGCGCTGCGACATGTGCCGACATACGCTGATTGCCCAACAGCACAAGAAAGTCACTGAGAATCTCTCTTCTATGGTATTCGTCGTTTGCTTCCGCTCGTTCGATTAGCTCATTCATCGCCGGCATCGTACTATTGAATAGATATGCCCTAAACTCAAGAACAGCCTGCACCACCTCTTCACTTTGGGGTGGAGCTCCTTCATCGGTAAGTTCATCGGCAAAATACCTGAGTGAATCGGCACTAGTACGCAGAGGCTTGACGAGTGGGGCAGTACCGCTTTGTGTCGCATTAAAAGACGTAGCTATCTGTTCACCACAGTGTGCTTGCGTACGTAGAATTGCCATGTAAACTCCTTCGATACGTTGTAGATAGGCCTTTAAGGTGTCAGTGGTATTCATAACATGTCTCCTCTCTATTGTAAAACTGCATGTCAGACTGTCTTTTTGTATCCCAGTTTGTGTTGTTGCTGTGTTATTTCTCATGCTATGCACTTTTAACATATCTTTTTCATGAGTTTCTCATTAACATGTTTCTCACCTAGCTCACTATGGCCCGAAAGGATGACGCCGACTATGGAACCGTTCATGGTGACGTTAAAATCAAGACCTTTAAGAGGTGAAGACAATCATCGTGTCTTCTCTATTCGCGTGCCCAACGAGATGCACGAGAAACTCGAGTTGCTTGCTGAATCGTCAAACCTCAGCCGCAATGCTTTAATTAATGCAATGGTGGCACACTGCTTGCGACATGGGCTCTTTCAATCCGGCGACAAGCAACTTAATATCGTTGACCTTTAGTACCACCAATTGTTCTGTGCAAGCCAGTTTATTGCTTCAATACGATCCATAAAGGCATATTCGTCACGCGGCAAACCGGTTTCCGGGTCAACCGTTTTGCGCAAACGATTGTAGGCGATAAAGCACGCATCATACTGAACCACATGCCACTCAAAATCCGCAGGTGACATCGGCGTCGACTCAACGTACGCCCTCTTCTGCGCTGCCGCAGCAAGTGCGCTATCTCGCGCACCGATGATATGCGCGATTTGGTCAAGCGCCACCCCAGAGAAACGCGTTGGGCCTTCGCTCAGCACAAGCACCATAGGTTCCGAAACAAGCTGGACTCCTCCGACAAACTCGTCAGGTATCTCCGAGATATATGCTGGGCTGGTCGTTTCGACAAACTCATATCCGGTATTCCGATAACCAACGCGATCGCTCATAAGTCCCAGAGACATGTGCTGTTCGTCGACGTAAAGGAGCGCAGCGGTGCTAAACCCCTCCTTGCCAAGCAACGCAGCAGCTAGCATAACCTTCTCGTCGCAATCGGCCGTACCCTCCACAAGTACTTGCACCGGCATGCGAGGATCACCGTCAATAGTTTCTTCGCTCGTAGCCGTTGCTAAACGTGTCGTATCGTAGGGAATCGACTGTACATACTTCACAATCAACTCCGCGTACGCCGAATCGTCGTAACCCTGCGCATCTCGAATTGCACGTAACGGAATCAGCACACTCGTCAACGCTGCATCCATCTCAGGATCAAACGTCAGACGCCGATAGTACTCCTGATACTGCTCCTGTTTGGTCAGTGCGTCACGCATCGATATCGTGCGTCGAACATTAACTGCCCCATAGTAGATGCCGTTTGCAACCTCAGGCGCAATACTATATGTGCCCCCGTTAAACGAAAACGTCACGGTCACAGGTACGAACGCGGGTCCTTCGACCGGAACAATACCCGCAGGCGTTGGGTCCGGACGCACAACCTCCACGACACGTTGCGTTCTTGATAACAAAAGATCGTCCAGCTGTGTACTTCGTAGCGTATTCAGCCCCCACGTCCCCAAACCGAATATCAAGACCAAGATACACAGACCGGCAAACCACACTTGTCCTTTAGATGATTTCCTCTTTTCATCCACTGCAAACTCCCTCCTTCTCGTTCACGTTTGCAGTGTATCAGCCGCACTGAACACTCCATGGGATTAACAGATTGTTAAGAAATCGGTAAGAAAGTGGACTCCCCTCTATCTATGATACACTTTTTAGAGGTATTTGTCATCCTAGGAGGAGCGATGCAGAAGCAAATTGCGGTAGTATTTGTAGTATTGACCTGCATTTTTACGTTATCCCTAACTGGCTGTGGAGAAACGGCGGGAACATCACGTGACGGTAACGAGATGCCCATCGAAGCAGCTGCCATCGCCACTGCACAGGGCCTAGCACTCGGCCGCTATCAGCTCATTGACGCCCACGAACTTAAGAGTAGAATCGATCTCGGTGACATCATGATTATCATCGATGTACGTCCTGAGGATGAGTTCAAAAGCGGTCACCTTCCCAACGCAGTTAATGCGGAGATTCCCGCCGACGAAGAAGCCGATGTTGACCAGCTCAATGCGTTCATTAAGCTCTTGCCAGAAGGTCCTGAGTCTATGATTGTCATCTACGATGGCTACACCGGTGAGGGGCGCAGTGCGCGTGCAGCAATCTATGCAGCCGATGCAACCTATATCAACATCTGGCGCTTTCCGGGTGGCACCGCAGCTTGGCTCGATGCCGACTACAAACTCGTGAAGTAGCGTTTTACACGACATGCAAATGACGTATCTCTGATGCCCGGTATTGGCACACTCGTTAACGCGCTCGCCGTTGCACTTGGCGGTGTCATTGGCGTGTGCGCCGGTGATGTCATCGCACAGCGTATTCGCAAGCGGGTCATCAAGGCCATCGGGCTCGGCGTCTTAGTCATCGGACTTTTTGGTGCATTCAATGGGCTCACGCAGCTCATCGCTGCGAACAGCTTCCTTGCTGCTTACGGCATCATCGTTATTATCGGTGCGCTTGTCATCGGCACCATTATTGGCGAGCTTATCGATATCGAAAAGCGTCTTGAGCATCTCGGCACCACTCTGGCCAGGCGGTTTCGCACTAGCTCCCATATCGACGAGGGAGCAATCGTCAAGGGTTTTGTCAGCGCCTCGCTTATCTACTGTGTGGGCGCAATGACGATACTCGGTTCCATTCAGGACGGCCTCGGTAATCCCCAAACTCTGTATCTGAAGTCGCTTCTTGACGGAGTAACCTCGGTATTTTTAGGCGCATCACTTGGTATCGGCGTTGCGTTCTCGGCCGTGACAATCCTTGTCGTACAGGGATTAATTGCGCTGGTGGCATTCTTTGTCGGCTCTATCATCCCCGAGCTTGCTATCGTTGGCATTGAGGCTATTGGTGGCATACTTATCGCCGGTGTCGGGCTAAACTTCGTTCTGGACAGGCGCTTGCGCATAGGTAATATGCTACCGGCAATCGCAATAATGCTCGCTGTCTGCTGGATCTTGGGATAGGAGCGCACATGATGGACACCGGTAGCGTTGCACGCGGCATCGCACATAAACGCCCACAGGAGTCGGTTGGCTATTGCGTATACTGCAACAAACTCGTCCGACGTACCGCTCAGGCGGCGTGTCCTAACGACGAGCATCCCGGTGAAGGTGTTCAGGGCATCATGTGGCTATCGGAGGACGAGCCTGTTCCGGTGCTGCCAAAGTTTCACTGGGGCGCGTTCTTCATGCCGCCCATCTGGGGTGCTGCCCACGGAGTAGTCATCGCCGGCCTCGTCGTATTGCCATTGTGGCTGTTTCTTGACAACAACATCCAATCTGCCGTCTATCGCGTCGGTGCTGCCACCCCGTTTTGGACACGCATGGGCGTGTACTTTCTCACCGTGTTCTGCACGCTGGCCTCGATTGCGCTTATGACATGGTTCGGACGCACGGCATGGGGGCTTTCATGGCGACGCGAATATCACGATGGCACGTCATCACGCACCTTTGAGAATTTTATGCGTCGTGAGCGTATCTGGTACTGGATCTGCATCGTACTCTTCATCCTGCTGCTGGGCGTCGCGCTCTATTATTGGCAGGCGGTCTTGCCGGGCGAGTTCCTTGAGCCACTCACATAATCGCTTGTACGTCGTTGGGCAGAAAGGATAGCAAAGCAGATGTCAAACTCTACACATACGAACCCTACGCATAGTCAAACACAAACGCACATACAGACGCTTGGCTCGGATAACCACTCGCCGGTACACCCGGCTGTCTTTGAAGAGTTTGCGCAGGTCAACATCGGTCACGTTATTGCGTACGGTGACGATCCCTACACCGCCGAGGCGATCGACATCCTCAAAAAACACTTCGGTGATGCGTGCGATATCTACTTCACCTTCAACGGCACGGGCGCAAATGTCGTCGCATTAAGCGGGCTGCTCAATCCATGGGAGGGCGTACTCTGTGCGCGCTCGGCGCATATCAACTGTGATGAGGCCGGTGCACCCGAACGTATTGGCAACGTGAAGCTTATCCCCATCGATACGCCCGACGGCAAGCTCAGCCCCGCACGCCTTGAGCCGTATATTGCCGACATCGGCAACGAACATGCCGTACAGCCGCGCGTTATCTCCGTTTCAAATCTGAGCGAGAAGGGCACCGTCTATACCCCTGATGAACTGCGTTTTCTCTGTGAGTGGGCACATGAGCATGGCCTGTATGTACACTGCGACGGTGCGCGCTTGGCAAATGCTGCTGCTGCGCTCGGTGTATCGCTTACTGCGCTGACCGCCGATGCCGGTATCGATGCGCTCTCGTTTGGCGGTACCAAAAACGGGCTCATGGGTGCCGAAGCTGTCGTATGGTTCGGCAGTGCGCGTCCTCAGGCAGGCTTCTGGATTCGCAAGCAGTGCGGGCAGCTCGCCAGCAAAAGTCGCTATGTGGCGGCGCAGTTCTCGGCACTCTATCGCAAAGCTGAGTGGCTCGAATGTGCCCGTCACGCCAATGCGATGGCCGCGCGGCTTGCCGAGGGACTCCGCGAGCACGAATGCGAACTTGTGCAGACGCCCGATGGTAATGAAATCTTCTGTACGCTGCCGTCCAGCATCATTGAGCCGCTGCAAAAAGACTACTTTTTCTACGTGGTCGACGAAGCGAAAGGCGAGGTCCGTCTCGTCTGCTCGTGGGATACCGATCCCGCGTTTATCGAAAGTTTCCTTACGCGCCTCGGTGAATTACTCCGCATCGCCTCATAGCGCAGAAGTCTGCCTAGCCTCTATTCGTATGAAATAGCGTCGCGGATAGAGATCTGGCTCGCTGCCCACGCCGGCAGCACCGAGCCGAGAACAGATATTACCCACATCAGCACGAGCGTTAACGCCACACCCCCGTAGCTGAACCGGTACGAAAGCGGCATGCCAAGCGCAGCGATAAGTGCCTCAATCAATACGATTGAGAGCGGCCACGACAAAATGGCGCCAAACACCCAGCTTATCGTACCGACGACCATTCCTTGCGTGATGTAGATGCCAAATATCGCACGATGACCTGCACCAATAGCCCGCATGATACCAATTTCACGCGTCGATTCAACAACACTCAGCGTCATGGATCCCGACAGCCCGATGACCCCGACAGCAGCGAGTGCACTCGCCATAATGACAAGAAACGTCGTGAGTATCCCCAGCTGCGTGCGTACCTCATCGAGGTCCTCGATAAAGGTCAAGGTGTTATTAACGGCAAAGCCCTTTGCATCAAACCGTGCTTCAAGCGCATCGGCGATTTTACGTTGATTGTATGCACGCTCGGTGTCGGGTGTGTTTTCATAGCGCACTTCACCTAAGCTAAGCAACCCACGTGTCGTCGGTCCGGCAAGTGCATTATCCATCCGCACGTATGAACGTGTCGCCAAACCGGGTGCACCCATAAGCTCGGCGAGGTCATCGCGCTCAAAGTACATCATGGGCCCGCTGAGGCCCCCAATCATCACTCCGATGACCTTACGGCGTACCTCCTGCCCATTAACTTCGAGGTCAACGTACGAACCAACCGTCAGATATGGCTCCTCATTGAAGAGCTCGTTGTTGAGGATAACACCCTTTTCACCCGACTCGAACGAGCGACCTTGCATGTACTCAAACTGCGCGACATCGCTATCGGCCGGGAAGCCAATCGAAAAATAGAACTCGTTCCTCGTGCCATCCGGGCGGCTGATAATCGAATAGCCATCGAACCATACCTCAGCCGAAACAACACCCGTGACCTCGTACGATTCGGCAAGCAACGTCGAGGCCGGTACCGGATGAGCAAGCTTAACGAAAGCGTCGTAGTTCCAGCGCGTACCGATATCGTCGACCGTCTGTGTCAGCGAGGCATGCGCCGAAAAGACCGCCATCACCACGCCGGCAGCAAGAACAAGCGTCGTGAGTGTCATCGCCAGCCGTCCCTTGCGCATGAATGTCGTCCGCAGGGCAAGAGCCGCTGGGCGTGAGAGCCATCGAATACGCGCAAGGGTACGATCGACGAGGCCGCCGCCGAAATTCGGGAGCAGCGCATTCGCATTAAGTGCCTCGACAATCGGACGGCGCACACCGTTCATGATGGGCACGGCGGCGGCCAGCAGCGGCAGAAACAGCCCGATGGCCACAAGCACCCCAAAGACCCACGCGGGAAACATGTAGCTTATGATGCGAAAGTTGAGGACTCCGCCAGCGTACTCGATAAAAAAGTAGCCGAACGCAAGACCGGTCGGCAACCCAATGAGCAGCGCGCAGGCACCAAACAGAAAGACTAGCCCGAAGTAGAGTCGCGCAATCTGTGAACGCCGTGCTCCAATCGCCTTCATGATGCCAATCTGGCGCGTATGCTGAATCAAGATAGCACTAACCGTCGTTACGACGAGAAAGACACTAAGCGCAAGTGCCATGAGCGCCATCACCAGAAGAAGTGCGCTCACCGCGCGAAAGATATCACCGAGAAAGTGAGCACCCGGATCAGGAACGCTTGTCGAGGTGACCTGCACGCCAACCGGCTCAATGACACGCGTTTTGATATCGTTTGCAATCCGCGTGGCTTGCTGGCGTGAGAGCTCGGGGTCAACCTGTATGTTAATGATGTTGTACACGTCCGGCATATCGAGTAGCTTGAGCGAATCGGTACTGATGTAGGCCGTTATCTGACGAAAAAATCGCGTAGGGATTGCGTTGATGTCGTGCGCAAACCCGGCAACGCGAAACGCCGCTATACGGTCGCTCGTGTCTATTTCAACATAATCACCCATTTCGAGATCAAAGACCGCGAGCGCTGCAGCCTCGACGATGACCTCACCTTCGCCCGGTGGCCACACGCGTACACTAAGGGGCTCAATAACATTCGCCTGCCGGTTGAAGTCGTCAAACGCATGAATTTCGAGCATCTCCCACGGGCCGGGTGTATCTGTCGCATCGCCGGTGCCGAGCGTACGAATGCGCGCATAGCGCATCAGCTCGCCCTCGGCCGAAATGACATCGTCACGCGCAGCAATGTAATCGATAAGCCCTTGCTCAACGCCGCTTACGGCAAAGGTAATCGAAGCCTTGCGACTATCGGCAAATCCGCGGTCAAACTCGCGTACGAGTACCTGTCGTGCACCGAGAATCGCACCAGACGCAAAGATGCCGACGGCAATCGAGAGCACAACAAGCCACGTGCGCGACGGATTGCTGGCAAAATCGCGCAAAACCTTACGCCATCGCACGACACCTCTCAAGATGCGGTATCCTCAAAAATCTCGCCATCGACCACGTGAAGCGTACGCGAGACTCGGCTGGCAAGATCACCGTCATGGGTGACCATCACCATCGTTTTACCCGCCTGCACCTGCCGTTCAAACACCGAAAAAACCTGGTCAGCAGTCTTGCTGTCAAGGTTACCGGTCGGCTCGTCTGCCACAATAAGTGGGGGATCGTTGGCGAGCGAGCGCGCAATGGCCGCTCGCTGTTGCTGCCCACCTGAAAGTGCTGCCGGCAGCTTGTATGCTTGGTCGGCAAGCTCAACCTGCTCCAAAAGATGAAGCGCAAACTCACTGCGATCTTCTTTGCGATGCACATTGCAAAAATCCATCGGCAACATCACGTTCTCGATAACGGTTAGGGTTGGAAGAAGCTGAAAGAACTGAAAGACGACACCGATCGCTTTGCCACGCCAGATAGCCATCCGATTCTCGTTGAACGTATGGATAGGCGTTCCTTCTATCAAGATCTCGCCACTCGTAAGGTGGTCGAGCCCGGCTATCATATTAATGAGCGTCGTCTTTCCACTGCCCGACTTTCCGATAAGACCAACGAACTCGCCTCGCTCAACGGTGAGATTGACGTGGTGGAGTGCGGTAAAGGGCACCTCGCCACTTGTATAAGTCTTCACAAGATTATTGAGCTTTATGAGCGGCACGGATGACGTCATCGTTTTGCTCCGCTTCTCCGACGCTTCTCTTCGCGCTTATGTGCGACATCGGCGAGCTCTTCGCATAACTTGGCATAGCGCGCGTATCGCTCGACATCGATATCTCCGGCTTCGAGTGCCGCCTTCACGCCACAGCCCGGTTCGCTTTCATGCGTGCAGTTTCCGAACTTGCAGTGCGCAGTCGCCTCAGTGATTTCGGGATAGGTCATCGCAAGACCACGGTCAGCGTGCCAGAGTGCAACCGCACGCATCCCGGGTGTATCTATCAAGATACCGCCGCAGGGCAATGCCACGATTTCACGTGCTACCGTTGTGTGGCGCCCTTTGTCATCGGTCTCACGCACCTCGGCCGTTGCCTGTTGTTCGGTACCGGCAAGTGCGTTGATGAGCGTCGATTTTCCAACCCCTGATGACCCGATCATCGCCGCCGTGACCTGCGGATTAATCATCGTACGTAGCTCATCGATACCCGCGCCTGTCACGGTGCTCGTTGCAATGACGGGCACCTCACCTGCTATCGCACGAACACGCTCGACCTCTGCGTCACAATCGTCGCACCTATCGCTTTTCGTCAGCACAATAATCGGACGCGCGCCACTCTCAAAAGCAAGCACGAGCTTGCGCTCAAGCCGCGCAAGGTTGACCGGCTCTTCGCCAAGCGCCGTCACAACAAAGACAACGTCCACATTTGCAAGAATGACCTGTTCGGTTGTGTTCTCACCGGGATCTTTGCGCGTAAAGGCACTTGTGCGTGGCAGTATCGCCTCGATGCGCGCCGAATCATGTCCGTCGGGATGCGTGAGTGCAACCCAATCACCAACGGCAACACGTGCCAATGCGTCAGTTTTCATGCGCTTGACGAGCGCATTCGACGGCTCAGCACGGTACGTGCCACTCGCACTAACTACGAGCGGTAGACCTCGATCAAGACGTACGACGCGCGCCGGCTCCGCACCGTCAATCCCGAGGTGTGTGAGCTCCGTGCGTGGACGTTCAACATCGCCCAGATGCTCGAAGTTATAGGTTTTCTGTGTAGGTTCTTCCATGTATTAACTATATACTAAGTCCACGAGGTAACATTCATGTGTTAGGATAACTTGGTATGGAGTATCAACTTACACAGCCGCAGGATATCACCCGCATGTGTTTTGTGTGCGGCGAGGAGAACGACTCCGGTCTACATGCACGTTTTTATGAGAGTGAACAAGGCGAGCTCGTGGGTATCTTTGAGGTGCACGATGCCCATCAGAGCTATCCCGGACGTGTGCATGGCGGCATTGCGGCAGCCATGCTCGATGAGACGGTCGGGCGGGCCATTATGATGGATGAACCCGATATCTGGGCCGTTACCATCGAGCTGACCTGCAAGTATCGTAAACCGGTTCCCTACGATAAACCAGTTGTCGTGCGTGGCCGCATTACACGCAACACCTCCCGTATATTCGAAGGTGCGGGCGAAATCGTGCTTGAAGACGGCAGTATTGCCGTCGAGGCTACAGGGCGCTATCTGAAAACATCGCTTGATAAGATTGTCGATGCAGATACCCTTGAGGTCGACGAAACCGACATGCGCACAGATACACGCCCCATGCCAGCGACCCTCACAATCGGTGATGCTTGATGTACCCGCCACCAAACACGCCGCTTTACCATCCGGGTCAGCCTCAGCAGCCGACTTACCGTGCACCTCAGCAACCCGGATTCGAGCAGCCCTACTACCAGCAACAACCTCACTATCAACCTCTCCTGCCACCTCAGCCACCGGAGGAAAAGAAACCAAAGCGCCGACGCGGATTTATGGGCTGGTTCATGGTGTTCGTCGGAGCCGCGCTTGTGGTGTTTGCCCTTTACCAGATCACTTCGATTTGGTGGGAATACTACCGAGCCGACAAGGGATACACCGATCTTGCGGAAGCAGTCACCGACGAGCAGCCTATCGCAGAAGATGGTATCGGACAGACTGAGGCCATGCTCCAAGCAGCACGTGAACGTAGGATTGATTTTGCCGAGCTACAACTCATTAATGACGAAATTATTGCATGGATTTTCATTCCCGGGACTCGTATTGACTATCCTGTTGCACAGACCGATGATAACGATTTCTACCTCAGGCACAACTTCCAACGCGAGTACTCTGCAGGAGGATGTCCTTTCCTTGAGGCAGGGCTTAGTCCAGACTTCAAGGAGCTTGACGCACGTGTCTACGCCCACCACATGCAGGATCGCTCGATGTTCGGCGAGCTACCCTACTGGCGTGATCCCGAGTTCGCCGATCTCCATCAGCATATCTTCATCTATACGCCGAATCAAACACGCGAGTATATGGTAATCGACCAAAGCGTCATCGCCGGCGCTGCACCTCCCGTACCGGTAAATCTTGCCTCGTCGGCACAGTTCCTTACACTTATTACCTGCGAATATGATTTTCAGGATGCGCGCTACTTTTTGCGCTCTCAGCTGTCCGCTATATTCCGTCCCGGCGGCGAAAGATATTAATGCGCGTTGTGTGTGACGGCTACCAAGAATAATCGGCAGGGTCAGGCCCTACTCGGCCGTCACGATTGGCTTCGTCGATAGCAGCCATTTCTTCCGATGTTAGTACAAAGTCGAAGATTTGTGCGTGTTCTGTGATCTGCTCGGAGGAAAGCCCGTGCGCAAGCACCGCAATATTATGCTGAATCGCCCAGCGCAATGCGACCTGTGCTTCGGTCCGACCATGCGCGCGTGCGACCTTAGTGACCTCGGGAATGCTAGCAACCTCGCCCCCCATCGTCGGCATCCATGACTGCACGAGAATACCGTTGTTCCAACAGTAAAGAATGAGTTTTTCGCGCGTAAAACGCGGATGTATTTCGATTTGATTGACCATCGGGGCAATCCGTGCGGACTCGAGCAGCAGATTGAGGTGCTCCTCTTCAAAATTACACACACCGATGGCACGTGCCTTACCGGAACGATAGAGGTGCTCAAGTGCCCGCCATGTCGACTTGAGCGTCGTGGCACGCGGCCAGTGAATGAGATACAGGTCAAGATAGTCTACGCCCAGATTGGCACAGGTTTTTTCGAATGCGCGTATCGTCTTGATGTAGCCTTGCTGGTCGTTCCACACCTTGCTTGCTAAGAACAGCTCGTCACGCGGGATTTCGGCCTGCGCAATTGCTTGCCCAACCGAATACTCGTTATCGTAAATAGAGGCCGTGTCAAAGAGCCGATAACCTGCATCGAGAGCTTTAGCAACGGCGGCAAGCGTCGGCTCACCCGGTTCAATTTTATGCGTATTGAAGCCAAGCGCCGGCAACATCACGCCATTGACCAGCGGATAAGTATAGATATCGGGACTTTCGTGCTCAGGCGCAGCCGGTGTGTCGGTGGCCTTAAGATAGGGGTGACCAGCCTCTTCCTTCGTCGCCGGACGCAATTCACGATATCGGAATAATGCCAGCGGATCAGAGTACATGCTGCCCTTACGCGCCATCCACCATCCACTGACAAAGAGTGCGAACAGCCATACAAGATTGAAGGCAAGCGTTCCGTATGCGAGTGTCTGATCGCCCTCGCGCATGACGCTGTAGTCCATGGCGATTGTCGCCCCCATGATAACAAGCATCACGGCCATCCCTATCGTGCTCCAGATACGCTGTGTGGCAAGATACTGCGCAATAACTTTGCGAGGGCGTCCGGCCCTGCCGGTACGCGTGAGATAGTTGACTTCGCGCTTCCATGCGAGACGATTCGCATTGATACCCGCCCACAGGCGCACCATGACACTGAGCATTTGGCCTAAGGTAGCGACACCAAAGATGACCTCTACCGACGAGGCGAACGCACCGGTACCAATAATCAGAAGCAACGCATAGGGGATAAACGTTGCAATAAGTGCAACGAGGAAGATGAGCCACGCACCATAAGCGATAGCCCAAACCTCGGGCAACGCAAACGCTCCCCAATGAAAGAAATCCATGAGGTGAGCAGGGTAGGCACCAGTACCAAACCCGCGTTGTGAAGATTCCCTAAGTTCAGACAAGAGTGTAACCTACTTCGCAGCCATCTCGGCCTTGAACTCGACGATGCGTTCGCGGTGCTCAGGCATCGAAGTGCCAAGAATCTGACATGCGAGAATCGCTGCGTTCTTCGCGCCGTTGATAGCCACGCATGCAACCGGAACACCGGCCGGCATCTGCACCATCGACAGTAACGAATCAAGCCCGCCGAGGTCACTCGTCTTAATGGGAACGGTAATGACCGGCAGCGGTGTGAACGCTGCCGTAACGCCACCAAGGTGTGCGGACTTGCCGGCCGCCGCAATGATGACCTTCACGCCGCGATCAGCTGCACTTGTTGCCCACTCGTGCACACGGTCGGGATTGCGATGTGCACTCGCCACCATAATCTCGTACGGAACTCCCAGTTCATCAAGCATGTCGGCACATTCTTGCATGACCGACATGTCGTTCTTGCTTCCCATGACAATCTCAACCAACGCACCACTCATCGGTATCCCTCTCTCTCTGTGCACAACTCTTTCGTGCCCATCTACCCACTTCCAAACAACACTTCCTTCTCGTCGCTGCTCAGCGCCATGCGCGCTTCATCACGGACATTATTGACACCGATGAAGAACTGACGCATCATCGCAACGAGCAGATAGTATCCCTTTTGGGAAAGCGTAATTCGGCTGCGGTCATAGGTTTCGAACGCGCCGATACTTCGCATAAACGTCATCTCGGTAGGCAAGCCAGCCTCGATACGTACCCCAAAATCACGCATGAATGCGGTGCGGTCGAGCGCACCGGAGAAAAAGTCCATCAGAAAACGATAGCGCATGAGATCCTTACGCGAGAATATACTCTGTGCCGTCACACCGGGAAGGTTTTGCGCGATACGCTCACCGTATTCGGCGAGCGAAAAGGTGTTGACGAGGAGCTTTCCTTCGAGATAGCTCATTGCGCCCGAGCCGATGCCGACGTACTCGTCGTAGTCGATGATGTACTCATCGATCATGTGAGCGGTCGGATGAGGGGCATCGGCGAGGGTGGGGACACTAGGGGCAGAAGTGCTTTCGGCGATGCGCGAGAAGGTCCAAGCCGTCGAGCGCGCGAAGTGTGGGGTGGAGGTGCCGGTGACGCCCAGCTCGTTGCAGATGAGATCGTAGTATGCAGCTTCGCGTGCATAGCTTACCGTACCGACCGTTTTCGCCAGCTGTTCCTCGACGACCGGCGAGGCCATAAGCGGGTAAAACGTCGCCTGATTGCAACCACTCTCTTTTATGGTGCTGCAGTCGGTACGCAGCATCTCGGCCGTCTGCGAGGGGAAGTTGAATATCATGTCAACGTTGAGCACATCGAACGCGTCGTTAGCATCTTTGATGCGCTCAAGAATCGTTGCACCATCGCCGTACTTTTCGAGACGATCCATCTGTCGGAGCAACCCATCGTCAAACGACTGGACACCCACGCTCATACGATTAACACGACCGGCCAGTTTGTTGAGTACCGGCTCGATGAGATGGTTAGGGTTTGTCTCACAGCTCACTTCTTTGATGTCGAACAGCTCGCGCGCGAGGTCAATCGTCTCGCAAAGTTCCGGCAGGTTGATAGTGGGCGTGCCGCCACCAAAGTAGAGCGAGCCGAAGCGATAGCCTTGCTCGGCAACGAGGCGCATTTCGACACGCAGGTCGTTGAAGTATCGCGTAGCGAGCTGTTCGTCATAAGGATAGCGGTTAAACGAACAGTAAGGACAAAGCCGCTCGCAGAACGGTATGTGCACATATAACATATATGTTTTGTCGGATTTAGGGCGCGGCAGATGGGGGCGCGGAGCAGGCGTCAGCGTGAGGAGACGCTTGTTCTCACGTGTCATAACGGCAGAGATGAGGCGCTCGGAAATCATAAGCCATCATTATACCGTGGCATGAGCACCGTGTGGCGTATCGTTACCGAACGCGATAGATTGTTGCCAAGCGAGCGCCCGTTACGTTATGTCTCAGATGGCGCTCGGGCAGTGTCGCTGCTTACAACGCCTTTTGGCCGATATCTCTTCGGAAGAAAGCACCCTCAAAGTCGATACGGTCGACGGCCTCGTAAGCTCGTTCGATAGCAAGCCCAAAGCTCGGCGCCAGTGTCGTGACGTTGAGCACGCGCCCTCCTGCCGTACGCACCGTGCCGTCTTCATCGCGTGTCGTACCGGCATGAAAAACCTGCACGCCCTCGATAGCTTCGGCATCATCGATACCGGTGATGGAAACGCCGGTCTCGTACGAGCCGGGGTAGCCGGCACTCGCCATAACGACCGAAACGCCCTTGAGGTCGTCGCTAAACTCAAGCGTCGTATCGGCAAGTTTCCCCGTCGCACACGCGTACATCGCCTCAAAGAAATCGGTGCGTAGCCGCGGTAAAAGAACCTGCGTCTCCGGGTCGCCAAATCGCACGTTAAATTCGAGTACCTGAGGTCCGGCAGATGTCAGCATGAAGCCACCGTAGAGCACACCGCGATATTCGATGCCCTCGGTAGCAAGCGCAGAGGCAACCTCCTGCATCGTACGCACCATTGTGCCGTAGGTCACCGCATCGACCATCGGCACCGGGCTGTAGACACCCATACCGCCGGTGTTCGGGCCGGTATCGCCCTCGCCAACACGCTTGTGATCCTGCGACGGTGCCATCGGAACAACCGTCTCGCCATCGACAAAGCACAGCACCGAACATTCGGGGCCCACGAGGCACTCCTCGATGACGACCGTATCACCGGCGGCACCAAAGCGGCCGTCGAAGCACTCGGAAAGCGCCGCGCGTGCCTCATCGAGTGTCGTCGCAACGGTCACGCCCTTACCGGCAGCAAGCCCATCGGCTTTGATGACAACCGGTGCGCCCATGCGCTCAAGCTGGGAAAACGCTTCGTCGCGTTGGCCAGATGCGAATACATAGTAGGCAGACGTCGGCACATTGTGGCGCACCATAAAGTCCTTCGCAAATTTCTTGGAGCCCTCAAGACGCGCAGCGCTCTCACCCGGACCGAATACCGGAATCCCGACCGCACGTACCGCATCGGCCACTCCAGCGACGAGTGGTGCCTCAGGACCAATCACGACCAAGTCGATATCGTGGGCAACGGCATACTCGGCAATGGCCGCCGGGCTTTCGACATCGGACAGCACATCGGGCGTGACGTTGCGAGTTTTTGGCTCGCCAGCAGTACCCCCGTTGCCCGGCGCCACATCGATGCGCGCTACATGTGGAGACATACTCAACGAGCGCACAATAGCATGCTCGCGCCCCCCGGCTCCGATGACCAGAACGTTACTGCTCATGAGTACCTCGCTCTCCGATTGGATGCTGTGGGGTGTATGTTCTGATGAGTTCGACCTCGAGCGCAACGGTAATCTTTTCAAGCCCGCCGAGCGCATGATGTGCGACCTTCACCACATCGTTGACCTGCAAACCCTCCGGCATCGTCGTGTTCGCATCGAGCACATAGGCGCTCATCTCGCCATTAAGTGCGCGCCCCGTTAGGGTCGAGTCGGTCGGCGCAGAGGCCAGCACCAGCGTCTGCCAATAGACGGTATCCTCGTCCGGCAAACCGATAATCTCTAGGGAGTCTGCGTGGTTGTCACCGCGATAAACTCCGTAAAACGTGATATCGACGACCGTGCCCACGATAAGCTTATCGGTCGCCGTAGCAACCTCACTCGTCGCAAGCTCATCGAGGACTTCGAGGGTATTGGGTGCGGTAATTTCGGTACGCGTGTCATAGACAAATACGTAATCGGTCGGTGTGGCATCTTGCGTGGTAATCGTAATATTGGCCGACGTCACATTTGAGAGCACGCCTGACACAATAAAGGGAATCTGCTCGTCAAGGATTCTGACGGTTTGGGCAACGGGCGGCATCCCGCTATCGACGTCGGTGTCCTCATGAGCGTCATCAACACGTACCGGCTCGCCCACATACCCGACGATAACCACCTCGTTCGGCACAATCTGGCCGGCCTCAGCCGGATCGCTGATGACCGTCTCGCGGTCGAGAATGAAGCGATAGAGATGTGCGTCGTCAGCCATGATGTCAAGAACGTCATCGGTCGCTTCGTGCACGACCCCTGAAAGAAGTTGGATTTGCTCGGCAGGTTCGGGTTCGGGCTTGGTCATCTCGATATAAAGCCACACACCTGCAACCGCCATCGCAATAATGACGAGGCTGATTGCCGCCACAAGCAGCCGTTTTTTACGCGACATTGATGAGCTCCTGTCCGCCAAGGTACGGACGCAACACGTCGGGAATCGCAACAGAGCCGTCGGCATTCTGGTAGTTCTCAATGATGGCCGCTATCGTGCGTCCTACGGCAAGGCCAGAGCCATTGAGCGTATGTACGAATCGGCTGCCCTTGAACGCATCGGAATCACGATACTTGATAGACGCGCGTCGCGCCTGAAAGTCTTCACAGTTCGAGCACGATGAGATCTCTTTATAGGCGCCATAACTGGGCAGCCAGACCTCGATATCGTAGGTCTTGGCAGCGGAAAAACCGGTGTCGCCGGTACAGAGCACGATAGTGCGATACGGCAGATCCAAGAGCTCAAGGATGTGTTCGGCCTGTGCCGTCATCGACTCGAGCTCATCGTAGCTCGTTTCCGGTGTAGCAAACTTAACGAGCTCGACCTTGTCGAACTGATGCACCCGTATCATGCCGCGCGTGTCGCGTCCTGCCGCACCGGCCTCCTCACGAAAACACTGGCTGAATGCACAGTATTTCAGCGGAAGGTCAGCACCGTCGAGCACCTCTTGTGCATGCAAGTTAGTTAATACGACTTCAGCGGTCGGGATAAGATACAGGTCTTGGCCTGCAGCTTTATAGAGGTCATCCTCAAACTTGGGCAGCTGGCCGGTGCCATAAAGCGCCGTCGTGTTGGCAAGAGTCGGCGGCCACCATTCCTTAAAGCCAGCCTTGTGGTGTTCGTCAAGCATAAAGTTGATGAGTGCACGCGAAAGCCGCGCCCCGTCGCCACCGAGCACGACAAACTTCGATTTGGCGAGCTTCACGCCACGATCAAAATCAACGATGCCGAGTGCAGGGCCAAGGTCCCAGTGTGCCTGCGGCTCGAAGTCGAAGGTGCGCGGGGTGCCGTTGCGACGGACCTCCTCGTTGGCAGCCTCGTCAGTCCCGACAGGCACCGTCGCATGAGTGATATTTGGCGCAGTCGCAAGCAGCTCGCGCGCCTCATCATCAAGCGCTTTGGTGGTGTCTTCGAGAGCAACAATCTTATCCTTAACGGCAGCAACTTCGGCTTTGGCCACCTCGGCTTCGTCGCGCTCGCCCGCCGCCATCAGCGCACCGATGCGCTTTGAGGCCTCGTTACGCGCCATCTGCAGCGCCTCAAGCTCAGCGATGAGCGCGCGGCGCTTCGCATCTACCGCAAGATACGCATCGACATCCCACGAATCGCCGCGCGCGCTCATCGCCGCGCGGACGACGTCGGGATTCTCGCGGATGTATTTGGCATCAAGCATGGATGTGCTCTCCTTTAGTACCGTCTGTTCCATTGTACAACACCCGAGCCACCGTGTTACGCTACAATAATCGCATGGTTAACCACGAGAAACCAACCCCTCATACCTTGCCCGTTGCAGACCGTGACGGTTGCGTCCACACACGGCTCGATCTCGATCGTGCACAGCGTTGCGGCTTTGCCGAGGTTATCTTTGCGCAGGGGAAAACACCTGAGCAGGTCGCGCACATTGCACGTGAGCTCGCCGAATACGCGCCCACCATACTGGCAACGCGCGCCACACCTGCGCAGTTTGAAGCGGTAAAAGCCATACTTGCCGACAGCACACATACGACTACCTATCACGAAATGGCGCGCGTCATCGCGGTGGCATCGGGAACGGTGCCCGCGCCAGATACGCCCGATGCCGAGGCGGCTCAAGGACTCGTTGTAGTCGCCAGCGGGGGCACCGCCGACATGCCGGTCGCCGAAGAGGCCGCACTCTGTGCCGAAGCGATGGGTGCGCAGGTCGAGCGGCTCTACGATGTGGGCATCGCCGGCGTACACCGTGTCCTTGAACACACCGATCTGCTTCAAAAAGCGCAGGTCGTGATTGCGGTTGCGGGTATGGAGGGTGCGCTCCCTTCGCTCGTTGCCGGACTCGTTAAGGTACCGGTCATCGCCGTGCCAACGAGCGTCGGCTACGGCGCGCACTTCGACGGCCTTGCGCCGTTGCTGACTATGCTCAATTCGTGCGCTAGCGGCATCTCTGTCGTCAACATCGACAACGGCTTCGGTGCTGCCGTCGTAGCCTGCCGCATGCTTTAGAAGCAGATGCGCTTTACGGCGCGACCACCCAAAGAGCGGGGCGAAGCGCGTAAGCGTTGTCAGTAATCGTACCGCCAGCGGGAGCACCCCACGCACCAGTGTAGTTCAAGCGACCCCAAGAGCTGAGCACACTACCGCTGCTGTTCACGTAACCCGCCCGATTAGCCTCGTTACTACGCGAGCGGGACCACCAACTGCGGGCTGTCGTCGACCCTGCGTGATTAGCAGCAACGCCGTACGCTCGTGGTGCTAGTATGTCGTTTCCCGTATACGTATTTGTCCCAATGTTAGGAAAGTAACTCAGTATCTCTTTGCCTGAGAGCGGGAAGGCGACAACACCTTGACCCGTGCTCGGCGATGATGAAGTGGGATTTGCTGCTGCTCTGCTCGAGGGCGTCGAGATTGCCTCAGGATAGTTTTCCGGATCTTGCATGAATGCAATGTTTGCGGCCACATCAGCGTTCGTGGTGCCTGCAAGTGCTGTCACAGTGGGATGACCCGTCAAGCCTTCGGTACCAAAGGTGCGTGTGCTACCAGCACCTGCATTGCTGCCGGTGAAGTCGGCCTGTACGGCAAGAGACTTAAGATTGTTGGTGCCTGAATCAAGGCCAGCTCCCGTAAGACCGTTGTACCAGCTGTCCATGCCAGCAATAACGGTAGATTTGGCGGTACCGTCTGCGTTGGTAAGCCAGAAATTACCCTGACTCGTTTCATTGAACCGCACATAAGCCCAGGCTGCCGTCGGGTTGGAGCCGTATACATAGCGTGTTACTAACAAGTCATAAGTGACACCATCAATCGTCTGCTCAGCGATTCTAAAAAACTGAACTGGACCAAAGTCACGGCGCGTCGGGGTGACAGGCGTGGGTACGGGTGATGGCTCTACTTCTACAGTGATAGTATCTGAGACGGTCGTGTGTCCGTCGTCTTCTGCGGGTGTATTGCCACTGTTAGAGACAAGCACTCTAAACTCGAAGGTGCCTACTATGTTGGTATCTACCGTGTATTCTGTTTCGTCGTTAGTACCCGGAGCGTCATTCCATGGAGAGTTGGTGGTCTGCCACAGGTAGGTGAGATCAGGGTCACCACCAGCATCGACTTCAAGGGTGACTGGCGTACCTGGCACCACAGCTATCTCAAGACCTTCGACACCATTGATATTGAGTCCTCCAATGATGGGGGTATTCCATGTGATGCTATCAAGTATCGCCTTACCCTGCGTTGATGCTGTGCGCAAAGGGACACCGTCAGTGCCACTGCTGGGAACAAGGCCGTCTTTCATAGCGCTGACATCATCTTGGGTAACCACTTCCATCTGGATATCGATGGCATAGTAAAAAGCGTGCTTAAGCGGATCGAAGCCGGTGGCAGCGCTCACGCCGGTCATCAAGGGGAGTGTATTGCTGTCAGGTCTGATGACAGAGGTGTAGTAGAAAAAGCCATCATCAGCTAACACCCACTTGTTTGAGCGCTGCGCAAGAGGTAGTGCGGTCCATTCGGTGTAGGTCAGGTGATCTGAGTCCCAGTCCCAGTACTCGCTGAAAGGAGTACCATCAGCTGCGTGTCCTCGGGCAGGAGCTGCTTGGGTAAGGCTGGTCGCATCAGTAAGGCCTCTGATAGACCACATGTCGGCGGTGACATCAAACCACGCCGTTTGCGTATCAATAAGAGTACCATCGGCTCCCCAGGTGTCTGAATCAAGCGTAGGAGTAAGTGTCGTCTCGATAGCTTCAGGGATAGGACTCGCAAAGGGAATACCCTCTATGATGTTTCTACCACGACTCCAGTCTTCGGCTTCTATCCATTGCATAAACTCAGATGCGGATATGCGTGCGATAAAGGGTGAGTTGCCTGAGTTTTGTACCCATACTCTCTTTTGCCACTCAGTCGCATCAAGACGTCTGAATTCGTCGTGAAGTACTGCGCGTGGTGTGTTCAGGCTCGCAAACTGATTGATGGCACGCTGCATCGTACCCCACGCAAAAGCTCCCAAAAGGAGCAAGAGTAGTGCGATTATGATGGCTATAGTGGTGTTTTGACGCTTGCGACTGCGAAGCGCGTCGGTGTCGGTAGCAGAAGTCGCTACCTCAGAAAGTAGGGACCCCCCCCCCGTGTGGTTTTCTCAGTTGTGCTCATTTTGCCCTCATTTCATGCAAAAAACGCATGTCTCGTTATATTGATTAGCTTGTAACTATCGTTTCCAGTGTAGCAAATTTTGCTAGCTCCTCGCAAATACGAACAACCAAATGCTCCTCCCCCTTCGCAACAGGGAAAAATGCTGGTCAGTGTCTGTACTCGACTCAGAATATGCAAAGGCCCGGATGGTGTGTGTAACGGTTACGTTGGCTAGTGTAGCAGATATGAGTCGTTGACTATGGATTTGAAAAATGCTGCTTGATAAACTCAGCCGGTGTCAAAACCTGCGGCTTAGAGAGTCCTGCCTCGATGAAATCCTTATCCCCTGAAATAATGATATCGACACCTTCGCCCAATGCATCTGCCAGAATAGGCATATCGTTCACATCTCGCAAAGGCATCTGTTCGGTAAGGTAATCGATGGTTTGAGTGGTTACCACCATATGAAGCAGGATACTTTCTATAAAGACATCAAGATCGCTCAAGTTCTCAGGCCATTTACGCACAATAACTTCCCTAAGTTCTGCCAGAGAATATGGACTAACATAAGCAGAAAAAGGTGCCGTACTCGCAATCTTAACCGCCTCTGCAGGAATGCTTTGCGGCCACATAAAAGCCGATACCAAAACATTGGTGTCTATGAGGCAGCGCACTATGCAGTCTCCTTGTAGCGGACCTCTCGCACAAGTGCCATCACGTCTTCATCGCCTACGAGTCCTGCCTTTTCTGCTTGGCCTGTCATAGATTCTTGCATTTTTTCAAGCGCAGGTAAAAAGGTTTTCGCTTCCAGCGGCACAACAGACGTCTCCCTTATAGTCTCCTTTTGGCCACTCATCGCATAAGGAAACCCTTCAGCCTTGACAAAGGCATACGTCAACATGCGCAAAGCGGCTGCCGGGGAGGTTCCATATGAGCCGGCAAGCTCTTCGAATCGTTCACGGATTTCAGGCGAAACTTTTGTTGATAACATCGCCGAGTTAGTGCTCATGAGAGCTCCCTTCACTATGCCATAAGTATACTATGGTAGACTTTTGAGCGCAATGTACAGGGTCTTGCCGGCTCTTGTGCAAAGGCCCGAGCGATGCGGGTAGCGACCACCCGAGCCTGTGCGTTTCCCTTTTTCGCCGGCGCCATATAAGGTGGCACTACACGAAAGGATATGAGTTCCCTTACCTGCTCTCTGTATGCTGCTTAACATACACTCCCTGGCATAGTCCACTTCGCTTGGAAGGGTCTTGCGGGTAAGTCTGGACGCACGCCGTACGCAAGGGTGGCAGTATTGCCCGACACGGTCCCATTGTTGTTCACGCGAGCCGCCGTAGTGGCAGACGTGCCCGGAGACCGCAGCCACTGCTGGGTCCAGTTAGCGGCGGAAAACCGCTCTGCTTTGGTGCATCGTAACTCATTCCTACAGCCTTGCGACTGCGTTGGCTAGTGTAGCACGATGTGTCTACTGAGGAGGTTGTGTGGCGTCGGGGCTCGTGGTGTTAGGGTTGGGTGGTATCGAGGGTGTAGGTGCCGCTGACTTCGTTTACTCTGCGCAACCTATCCCCTTCGGCAATATCTGATGGGAGGTTTTTGAGAGGAACGTCGACGAGTTCGCCTGAAGGAGTTTCGCACACCGCATAATCCCCTTCAATGCGTATGACGATAAGGGTTTGGTCTGGTGCGAGGTGCTCCTCTTCGATGGCGGGTGTTTCTTCGTGTGCAACATCGGCCATATAATGCCAGGCGAAAAAAGTAGCAAAGCCGAGCGTAGCGAGAGCGAGGGCACAGGCAAACGCTACGCTTGGCTTCAAGTGGCTGCGCAGCCCGCGCTCGATATACTTGCTTGCATCGAGCGCGAGGCGCAGGTCACTTCGTTTGGGTGGACGACGTGTCATGTCAGCGCCTTGCTCGGAAAGGCTGCGGCCACCATTACGGCGCGACTACCCACAGGGCAGGACGGAGGGAAATGGTGGTGTTGGTAACCTCGACTAAGCTGGCCGCACCCGCGCTCCAGACGCCGGTGTTGTTGAGGGTGCCGAACCCGAATTGCGCGTGGCCCCAGTTGTTTACTCCGCCCGCACCGGTGGCGGCGTTACCCCGTGTGCGCGACCACCAATGCTGGTCACTGACCGCACGACCAAGGCGCTGGTCGTTCGTGATAGCTGACACGCGAGTTGCGTCAGTAGTTCCCTGTGAATCAGGGAAGTACGCCAGAATCTCAGTACCAGATAAGGGGAAGGCTACGATACCGCCGCCGGTGAGAGGCTGAGTGTTAGCACTCGCAGTGCCTACCGGTATTGCGCTCGGACGAGACTGGCCGTTGATGTAGCGATTGCTGTTAGCCGTAAACCAGTTGTTGCCCACTATCCAACTTGCCTGCGTCGTCATACCCGTGGTGCCTTCAGTACCAAAGGTCGAGCTTGTCGGTGTAGTCTGGTTAATCGTGCCACTAAAGGCAGGGAACACGGCAGCTTCCTTAAGCTGCGGACCTCGAGAATTGTACCAGTTATCCATCGCCGTCATCAGGCTGGATTTGGTGCCGGGTGCACTAGTGCGCGAGAGCCAGAAATTGCCATCGGTGGTGGCTGGATTAAACTGTGTGCCAGTGCTGTAAATGTGCTGGCTCACGATGAGGTAGTAGGTCTTGCCCTCATGCGTTGCGCTGGCAATGCGCCAGAAGGGGATGCCGTCAAAGAGTACGCGATAAGGTGAGCTGGGATCGTTAGAGTTCGGTATGTTGGTGCGTACCGGGGTTGTGCCCACGGCAGGCTGCGGTGCCAGTGGGTCGAGTAACACCGTGATGGTAATCGTGTCGCTTGCCGTCGTGTGTCCGTCGTTTTCGACCGGTGCGTTGCCTGAGTTTGAGACCAGCACCCTAAACTCGTAGGTGCCAGAGATGTTGGTGTCCACGGTGTATTCGACCTCATCGTTAGTGCCCGGAGCATCGTTCCAAGGTGAGTTGGTGGTCTGCCACAGGTAGGTCAGATTAGGGTCGTCTCCGGCATCTACTTCAAGCGTGATCACTTCACCTTGAGAGACGGTTATTGAGAGACCTTCGATGCCGTTGATGCTCAAGCCTCCGATAATGGGTGCCGTCCAGTTAATACTGTCAAGTATCGCCTTACCCTGTGTTGATGCTGCACGCAAAGGGACGCCGTCGGTGCCACTGCTGGGTACAAGGCCGTCTTTCATGGCACCCACATCATCTTGGGTGACGACCTCCATCTGGATATCGATAGCATAGTAAAACGCATGCTTGAGCGGATCAAAACCTGAAGCAGCAGAGACTCCTGTCATGAGGGGGAGTGTATTGGCATCCGGTCTGATAACAGAGGTGTAGTAGAAAAAGCCATCGTCAGCGAGTACCCACTTGTTTGAGCGCTGTGAGAGAGGAAGTGCTGTCCACTCAGCGTAGGTGAGGTGATCTGAGTCCCACTCCCAGTATTGGCTGAAAGGAGTGCCATCTGCTGCGTGTCCTCTGGCAGGAGCTGCATTGGCAAGGCTCGTCGGGTCGGTCAAGCCTCTTATCGACCACATGTCGGCGGTGACGTTAAACCACGCTGTTTGGGTATCGATAAGGGTGCCATCTACGCCCCACGTGCCTGAATCAAGTGTGGGAGTTAAGGTAGTCTCTATAGCTGCCGGAATAGGGTCAGCAAAAGGAATACCTTCTATGATATTGCGTCCTCTATCCCAGTTTTCACTTTCAATCCACTGCATGAATTCAGATGCTGAGATGCGTGCAATAAAGGGTGAGCTGCCTGAGTTCTGTACCCATACGCTCTTTTGCCACTCGGCCGCATCAAGACGCCTGAATTCATCATGAAGGACGGCGCGTGGTGTGTTGAGGTTTGCAAACTGATTGATGGCGCGCTGCATAGTGCCCCAGGCAAATGCTCCCAGAAGCAGAAGGAGTAGGGCAATTATGATGGCTATGGTGGTGTTTTGACGCTTGCGGCTTTTTGGCACATCAGTGCCGGTAACGCTGCCGGTAGTGGCATCAGTAGAGGGCGGCTCTACCTCAGAAAGTGGAGACCCCCCCCCCCCGCAGGGTGTGGTTATCGTTCATGTGTGCCCTCATTTCGTGCTCGTGCGTCGCAGATGCC
>Ga0099364_10000864_pt1 | contig 37413 bp, 36 predicted proteins | sample TergutTh196P3_FD_73070 | JGI IMG/M metagenome (GOLD analysis project Ga0099364, IMG submission 73070) | Microcerotermes parvus P3 segment gut microbial communities from Pointe-Noire, Republic of the Congo - Th196 P3 | ecosystem: Host-associated > Arthropoda: Insects > Digestive system > Gut ... | reverse complement strand
TGCCCGGCGCAAGACTATAACTGTTTGTATTATACCAGACAATATATGCGCCTCTTTCCGCCGCAGTCCTAATCAAACCCTGCGCGGAACCTCCTGCAATCGCTGTAAATACATCGACCCCTGAATCAATCATTGCCGAGGCAAGCTCAGCAGCCTTGCTTGGATCTCCCCATGAGCCTACTATGCGGCGATCAAGCTCAATCTGCGGATCAACAAGACGCGCCCCTTCAATAAAGCCGGGAAGCATCTCGTTTGTTAACATTGGATATTCCTGTGCTGCAATAAAGCCTATCCTCTTTTGACTGTTTGCAAATTGCATATTACTTGTTGTAATAAGCCCTGCAAGATATCCAAGAAACAAAGATTGTTCATACTGATTAAAATAATACGTTTTAATTTGCGGATGCCACTCGTAATGAGCATCCGTTATAATGAACCTTACATTTGGAAATCTGGCGGCAACATTAACACAAATTTCCGGAAGCGAAGGGTTTGAACCAATGACGACATCATAATCCCCTGTGGAAACCATTTCCGCAAGCTGCTGTTCCCACTCCGCTTGATTCATTCCGGCTTCGTATATTTTAATTGTTATATTTGAATTAGAATTCGCAAATTCATTCACTCCTTCTGCCATTAATTCATAAGGAGGACTTCCGGCAATTATACCCGTGATAAAAACAAGAACAGAAACAGAACCATCTGTCCGTGTATTATTTCTGATGCAGCCTGTAACAATAAACATACATAAAATAAAAAAGAATAAAAAATATTTTGTTTTCCCTGGAAATTGCGCCATTATATAACCTCCGCTGTTATATATTTTTTAAAAAGTTTATCATAAACATCTTTATTTTTACAGTTGGGTTTATAGATTTTTTCGATTTGTACCATTTTACCGGCAGCTTCCTTAAAAGATGAATATTTTCCCAAAGATACGGCGCCTATTATTGCAAGCCCAAGCAGTTCTGATTCTTTTTGTTTTGGCTCCGCTATTTCCTTTCCGGTGATGTCAGCCTTAATCTGATTCAGCATACCACACCCGGCAAGCCTTCCCGTTACATGCAACTGCCCTGCCCTTTCTCCCGCTTCTTCCATAACGGTAAGTATATTCCTGATGGCAAAACCTATACCTTCAAGAATGGAATTTGCAAATTCACTCCGTCCTGTTGTCAGGCTTATACCCTGCCAAAGCGCGCGAACAGACGGGTTCCAAACAGGAGCGCGTTCCCCGGCAAGATATGGAACAAAAACAAGACCGCCTGAGCCGCTTTCGCTTTTTTTCGCAAGATTAATAAATTCATCAAATTTTACTCCAAGAAGATCGCACCCCCATTCAATCGCCCTTCCCGTAGTATTAATAGTTCCCGAAAGATTCCAGTATGGTTTTATAGGGTGGCCGTAAGACATAAGCCTTGCATCAATTATTCGATTTTGAGTACAGAGGTTTATTCCTTCCGAAGAACCGGTACGATCGCACACCTGTCCCGGCTCCATTACGCCGGAACCTAAAATTGCGGCAAAAAAATCCGGCCCCCCCGAAATAACCGGGATCTCTTTTTTTAAACCAATACATTGCGCAGCTTGCGGAGAAAGCGTCCCAAATGGATCTCCGGGACGAATGAACGGGGGAAACTTATCCGCGTCCAGATTAAGTTTTTTCAATACATCGTCATTCCAAAACCACCGGTCAAATCCATCGGAGGGAAATAGAGAACAGGCTTTTCCCGTAAGCGCGTAAGCTACATATTCAGGGCAGCCAAGAAAATATTCTGTTTCATCGTATAATTGTTTTTCTTCGTTTTTAATTTTTAGAACCTTGGGAAGAAAAAAACTTGCATCTACAAAACCACCCATTATTTGCGAAACCTGCGCCTGGTATTCAGCCGCTCTTGCGTCCATCCAAAGCCGTGCATTGCCTGCAGGCGCACAAAGCCTTCCATTAAAAACAGGTTCGCCTGTTACAGGAACAAGGCTCGGACCGTTTCCACTCAGAATAACGGCATCTACAGAAGCAGGGTTGTCAATCATTTTGCAACCGGCCTCAAAAGCCCTTAGCCACATGGAAGGATCGGCTTCATGCATGGAATTTTCAAATGTATATGAAAGGGGAAAAGATGCAAAAGACAAACGTTTTCCGTTATAATCCCAAAGAGCGGATTTTAAAGCGGAAGTGCCAATATCTACAGTGAACAGCAAAAAACATTCTCCTTAGCCCCATTTTAACATCGAATGAATTGTTTTTGCTATATAACACACCCGTACTTCCATTTACTTTTGGAATTTTCAACAATTGCGATAAGCAAATCTCCGGAAAAAACAGCAACTGTCTTATCTGTTTCACAATTGAAATTTTTCATAATATGATCAAGCGGTTTACCATGCCTTATATACTGCGCCTGTTCCGGGTTGACTTCAAACAGGGAAATACCAAGACCATTGATTATAGATTTATCTACAGGCGAAACAATTGATTCAATATTTTCTGCGATATCTTCCCTGCAAGCGCTCTCAAGTCCAAACCCTCCAATCCTGGTTCGTAACAGCGAAACAAGATGCCCCCTGCTTCCTGCCGCGGCGGCAATGTCTCTTGCAAGAGATCGAATATACGTGCCGCTTGAACAGTGAACAAAAATTTCTGCAAACGGAGGCTGCCATGAAATTAAATCAAGCTTAAAAACAGTAACAGGGCGTTTTTTCATTTCAGGCAAAGCGCCGCTCCTTGCAAGGCTTGATGCGCGTTTTCCGTCAATATGAATTGCAGAATAAACCGGAGGCTCCTGTAAAATACCGCCTGTAAACTGCGCAAGAACTTTTTCAACATGATCAAGCGAGGGGACATCCGCTGTATGTATGACTTCTCCCTCTGGGTCAAGGGTATCGGTTTCAATGCCGAAGTGAATTTTTGCAGTGTACTGTTTATCGCACCCTGTAAACCACTGGCTCAATTTAAGAGAGCTGCCTGTAAGAACAATTAAAAGCCCCTGCGCAAATTTATCCAGAGTGCCTGTGTGTCCGACTTTACCGGTTCCAAGCGCACGTTTAATATCGCGCAGTGCATCGAAGGATGTAATACCGCTTTTTTTATTTAAAAAAATAATTCCCGATTTCAATTTTCTACAAGTTCTTCCAGTTTTTTAATCAGATTAAAACTATCTGTTATGCTTGTGTCGGCATGGAACCGAAGGCGCGGAATTTTCCTGATATGCATTACTGCCGCCAACTGCGATTGAATAAATCCCGCGGCGCTTTGAAGACCTTCGATTTCTTTTTCCTTTATTTGACTGCGTATGTTAGATACATAAACATCGGCGTAAGACAGATCTTTTGACACATTTACTTTTGTAATTGAAAGAAAAGAATTAACCCTGTTATCCTTAATGCGCTTTTCCAAAATAAGAGAACCGATAATTTGCTGTATGGTCTGACCAAGCCTTTCTGTGCGGAATGACGGCATTAAGAACTTAATTTCCTTGCAACTTCGACAATTTCGATGATTTCTAAATTGTCGCCAACCTGTATATCATCAAAACCTTCAAGACCGATACCGCACTCATATCCTGCAACAACTTCACGCGCGTCATCCTTAAAACGCTTAAGAGAAGCAATCTTTCCTGAATGTATAACAAGCTGTTCGCGGAGAACATTAACAGTGCAGCTTCTTTTGACAACTCCCGTAAGCACATAACAGCCTGCAATGGTGCCGATTTTTGGAACTTTGAATGTATCTCTGACTTCCACAGTGCCGCATACTTCTTCTTTTTTATCAGGCCTTAACATTCCTTCCATTGCCTGTCTTATTTCATCAACCGCTTTGTAGATAACATTGTATTTTCTGATATCCACTTTTTCGTGTTCCGCAAGAATTTTTGCCTTGGGAAGGGGACGGACGTTAAAACTTATTATGATTGCTTTAGAAGCCATCGCAAGATTTACATCGCCTTCGTTTACCGGGCCCGGAAGAGCCTGAATAACATGGAGGCGGATTTCTTTTGTAGAAAGTTTTTCGAGGCTGGATTTAAGAGCTTCGGCAGACCCTTGAACGTCCGCTTTAATTATTACTTTAAGCTCCTGAATGGAACCGTCGCTTATCATGTCATGGAGGTTTTCCATGGTAACTTTTTTTAGAATCTTGGCATCTTCAAACCGTTTTAATTCCTGCCGTTTGGATGAATATTCGCGTGCAACTTTTTCGTCAGAGACAACCTGAAGCGGATCTCCAGCATTGGGGGTTCCTTCAAATCCAAGAACTTCGACGGGCATTGAAGGAGTCGCCCTTGTAACTTTTTCACCCTTGTTATTAAAAATTGCGCGGACTTTGCCCGGCCAAACTCCGGCAACAAACGCATCTCCAATTGCAAGAGTTCCCTTTTCTATCATTACTGTCGCGACAATGCCCCTGCCGTGATCAACTTTTGATTCAAGGATTTTTCCTTCCGCACTGCGCTGGAAGTCTGCTTTTAAATCCAGAAGTTCGGCTTCAAGCAAAATTGCATCGATCAACTTATCTATACCAGTTTTTTGCAGAGCGGAAAGTTCGATAAACATCGTTGTCCCGCCCCAGTCTTCCGGCATAAGCCCTAAGTCGGAAAGCTGGCTTTTTACCTTGTCAGGGTTTGCTTCGGGCTTGTCAATTTTGTTAACTGCAACAATGATTGGAACATCAGCTTCCTTTGCATGGTTTATCGCTTCGATTGTCTGCGGCATAACGCCGTCGTCTGCTGCAACAACAAGAACAACAATGTCCGTAACCTGCGCGCCGCGCACCCTCATGCGCGTAAAAGCTTCGTGTCCCGGCGTGTCAAGGAAGGTGAGGCTTCCGTGAGGAGTATCAACCATGTACGCGCCGATATGCTGAGTAATGCCGCCGAATTCACCGGAGACAACGTCGGCTTTGCGGATTGCGTCAAGCAATTTTGTTTTTCCGTGATCGACATGACCCATAACGGTAACAACAGGCGGACGCGGCAGCAAAATTGCATTATCATCGGATGCAGTTTCTATTACGGTTTCATCATAAAGGCTTACTATTTTTACATCGGCGCCAAATTCTCCCGCAAGAATTGTTGCGGTATCTGCGTCGATCTGCTGGTTTATTGTAACCATCTGCCCCATACTCATCAATTTTTGAATAAGGTCAGATGCTTTTAAATTCATTTTACGCGCCAGTTCCGATACCGATATAACTTCCATAATGTCTATGGATTTTGGAACGGGATTTGCAACATGGGTAATTTTTTTCTTTGTCTGAAGGAGTTTTTCCTCCATTTCAAGTTCTTTTTCTTTACGGTTGTAAACCGGTTTTTTAGTTATAAATTTACGTTTTGTAAGATTTTTTCTTTCGGGAAGCGGGGTTGCAGGAGCCTGCCCTCCCCCTCCGCGGTTTTGCCCTGCAGGACGCTGGAAACCGCCGGTAAAACCCGGTCTTCCGCCCTGTCTCGGAGCGCCGGGACGTTGAAAGCCCGGTCTGGCATTAGGCCCCTGCCTGCCTCCCTGATTTGAATGACGTTGAAAATTCCCTCTGTTGGGTCCTGATTCATTATTTGGTCTTTGACCGCCGCGATTCGGAGGACGCGCCGAACGCTGCCCATGATTACCAACCAATTTACCGCCGACTCTGCCCGCCGCCGCCGCAGGACGCTGTGCAATCGTAAAAGAATTAACTTTGGAATTATCTACGCTGCTTTTTTGCTGATAGTTATTATTCTGCACATGTTTTTTTTCTACAGGCGGGGGCGGAAGGTCCGGTTTTTTTTGCTGCCCGGATTTTCCAGCAGGAGTGCTGACAACGACTTTCGGCGGCCCTTTTTTTACTGGAGGCGTACCTACGGGAGGTGAAGCTGGTTTTTTCATTACAACTTTTACTTTGCGCCGCTCACCTTCCGATAATTTTTTCTCTGAAATATTTTCAACTTCAGTTGGAGCGTGCTTAATAAGCTGTGCCTTTGGTTTTTTTGTATTGTCAGTTTCTTCCGCCATAAATTTCCTTATTCTTCATCCTCATATTCAAAGCTTAAGCCAATGCCGCAACTTGGGCAAGTGGTCATATCCACTGTAATTTTAGCTCCACATTCGGGACATTCATATTCCTCAGCTTCAGTACTTTGTTCTTCTTCATCCTCAGGAGTCTTTTCTCCCTGCGGCTCATCGTATTCATCTTCTTCAACGATCTCTACATATTCTTCGATAAGTTTACGCATTTGCTCAAGCTCTGTGAAAGTTAACCCTTTGGATTCCAGTTCTTCCTGATTCAGTTCAAGGAAATCCTCAATGTAGTCGATGCCGTTATCAAGCAAGGCCTGCGCAATCCTTGAGTCAACTCCGGGTAATTCGCTGATTCTGGAAATTTCGTCGTCGTAAGATTCTGTGTCTTCTCCAAAAAGCTTGGAAACAGCAAGGCGTGATTCCTGAGCAATATCCATTTCTGCAAACTGCGATTCTGTTTTAACATCGATATTCCAGTCAACAAGCCTGTTTGCAAGACGCACATTTAGACCTTGTTTTCCGATTGCAAGCGAAAGCATGGAATCGCTGACAACTGCTAAAGCCTGATGTTTTCCTTCATCAAGGATTATCACATCACGCACTTCGGCAGGGGATAGTGCGTTTTTGATAAAGCGCCTCGGATCCGGATCGTATTTAAGAATATCAATTTTTTCACCTTCAAGTTCTTTTATCACAGCCTGAATGCGTACACCCTTTAAGCCGACGCACGCTCCTACAGGGTCTACATCTTCACGGTTTGAATACACTGCAAGTTTTGTGCGGAAACCCGGCTCACGGACAATTTTGTGTATCTCTACAGTTTTGTCGTAAATTTCCGGAACTTCCAGTTCAAAAATAGCGCGTACAAATTCTGTATGGGTTCTTGAAAGAACAATTTGAAACCCTGACGAATCTTTTTTAACTTCTGCGATCAGCGCTTTTATTCTGTCGTTAACATGGTATATCTCTCGCGGGGATTGGTATTTTTTGGGAAGAATTCCTTCTATCTTGCCAAGGTCTACATAAATTGTGCCGTTGCGTTCCCGCTGATAATAGCCGATAATAATTTCGCCAACCTTATCTTTAAACTCCGAATAAAGGCTGTCTTTTTGTATATCCCTTATCGTCTGGTGGGCTTTTTGCTTCGCGCTTTGAACAGCAATACGATCAAACTGCTTTGGGTCGATTTCAATTAAAATTTCATCGCCGACATCTGCATCGGAATTTAATTCTCTTGCTTCGTCAAGATCAATTTCTGTAACAGGATCATAAACGCCGTCCTGCTCCACAACTTTTTTCTGTGCAAAAATTGAAACTTCAAGATTTTCTTCGTCAAATTTAACTACTGCGTTATCGGCATTGCCAAAACGGTGTTTATATGCGGCTATTAAAGTATCTTCGATTGTCCGCAGTATCAGTTCTTCGGGGATTCCCCTGTCCTGATTTAACTGGCGTATTGCCTGTGACATATCAGTGCCCATCATGCCTCCCGGGAAGAATCCAACTTGGCTTTGGCGATAATTTCAAAATCAAGCCTTATGGATTCTTCATTCGTTTTTATAATAATTCCTTTTTCATCAACGGATTCTAAAATTCCCGCTGTCCAGTCTGAAATATCGGTACGGTAACACCGTACTCCTCTGCCCGGATAATGGGCAAATTCCACGCCGTCTTTAATGAGGCGTTCCACCCCCGGCGAAGACACTTCAAGATAGATATCCTGCCCGCCAAAGGCAAGTTCCAATCTTGGTGTAATTGCCCGGTGCGCCCTTGAACAATCATCAAGACCAATGGATGCGCCGGTGTAAATAACCGCCCTGACCTGCACGCTGCCTTTATGCCTTGAAACAACAAGCTCAATAAGACTGAATTTAAGCCCTTTAAGGACTTCCTCCAGCCCCCTGCGCAAAGAAGCAAGTTCGGCAGTTTCGGTATCTTTTGCAGTATACTTCACTTTCATACCCTACAAAAAAAAGAGCTCCTCGAAGCTCTTTTTTTAAATGAAATATTACACTATAAATAATATACCTTTCTGAAAGAAAAATGTCAATAGGATTATTTATTTTTTACATATTTTTAGTTAAGTCACTAACAGTTATTTCTATAACTTCGTCAAATTCGCTGTGTAACAGGTGTTTTGCTATTGCGCTCAGGCGGTCTTTTACAGCTTTAGGCCAGGATCTTTGTTTAAGGTCGGCAAGGGCTTCCTTTGCGGCTTTTTTATCAAGAGACGCGCATGCTTTCTGTATTACAAGCAGTTTTTCATGCAGGTAAGGGATATCCTGTTCGCCCGCAGATGCATTTTCACCATCTGCATCGTCTTCCACAGGTTTAAGGTTGTCAATGACTTTTTGAAGTGAATCTATAAATCCGGGAAGAATTGACTGGATAAATTCAAATTTATGTTCACGCCCTGCCTGCTCAAGATTTGAAGCTTTTGTTGAAAGATCGCTTTCGCCAATATTTGCAAGAGCGCTTTTCATCGCATGAACATTGACAATAAATGTAGAAAGATCGTCTCCCCTGCGGAAAGTGTTGGCAGATAACGCATTCAAAACAGTAATGGCTTTCCTTGCATCACGTATAAAGAATTCGGCAAGCTGCGGATCTATTGCAATGTTATGACCGCCTGCCGCGTATAACATGTTCTTCTGTCTGCGGGCTTCCAGAAGAACATCCTGCTGCTGCTTATCGCGGATAAATTTGTTTAAAACTGAATTCAACTGGCGGATATCAATGGGTTTGGAAATAAAATCATCAAAATCGTTTTTCAGGAAAATCTCCGCCTGCCCTGCGAGTGCATTTGCCGTCAGCGCTACGATTGGGTAATTATAGCCATAACTTCGCAATATTTTTACAGTTTCAATGCCGTCCATTCTAGGCATCATGTGATCCATAAAAATAATGTCAAAAACAGCGCCGTCCCTTATTTTGTCGATAGCTTCAAACCCGCTTAACCCTGTTTCGATTGAAAGCCCGTAAGGCGAAAGAAGCCCGCGCGCTACATATAAATTTGTTTCAACATCATCAATAACCAGGACACGGCCGTACGGCATATATTCCTGTGTTATCTGGGTGTTTCTCATCTTTATTGTATTTTTAAGGTTGAGCTTCATCAGGTTATCTGCAAGCACATGACCAATAACATCAGAATTTGAAAATTTCTGCGGCAAGTATACTGTAAAAATTGATCCCATTCCCGGAGTGCTTTCAATGGAAATATTGCCGTTCATAAGATTGATCAGATTGCGCGTTATATTCATACCAAGACCGGTACCCTCTGTTCTACGGTTTGCTTCAAGGTTAAAACGGCTGAATTTATCGCCAAGCCGCCGCACCTGTTCTGCAGTCATACCCTGCCCTGTGTCGCTCACACGGAAGACAAGAACAAAACATTCATTTCCATCCTGCGGCTGTGCAGAAAGCGTTAATTCAATCTGTCCTTCATGGGTATACTTAAACGCATTGGATAAAAGATTATTTAAAATTTGTTTAATACGAAGTTCATCGCCTATTGGATATACAGGCAGATTTTCGTCTATACATAGTTTAAAATTAACAGGCTTGTTTTCGTAGCGTAATATATTTAATTTAACAGTATCATGAATAAGGCTTGAAATGTCATACTGCGCGATAACAAGCTCAAGTTTTCCCGCCTCAATCTTTGAAAGATCAAGAATATCGTTAATAATTCCAAGAAGAAGATCCCCTGAATTGTATATTCTCTCAAGAGCTTCTCTTGCCGCAAGCGGAAGAGTGGTATCTTGAAGTTGAATTTCTGTAATTCCAAGAATTGCATTCATCGGGGTGCGGATCTCATGGCTCATTTTTGCAAGGAAGTCGCTCTTTGCCTTATTGCTTTCTTCTGCAATTTCAGCACGCCGCATTTCTGCAATTTTTGCTTTAATTTCTCTTAAATCCCTTATATACCCTGCAACTGCGTATTCACCCTTGAATTTGACACGCACAAGAGAAATCTCTGTTGGTATTTGCTCGCCATCCAGTTTTTTTTGAATCAATTCAAAACGGCAGTAGCCTTCTTCAAACGCTTCGTCAATGTGTCTCTTAACAACTATTCTGGAAACTTCTCCGGAAGGCTGGTACTCAGGAATGAATGCAAAAATATTTACTGTGAATTCATTTTTGTTTTTTAGATCAAATAATCTTTCTGTTTCCTGATTTGCTTCAAGAATATTATAGCTTTTGTCAATCATGATACAGCTAAGAGGAGCCGCATCAAACAATACCTGCGTACATTCATCGGCTTCAAGCATTTTATTTTTTGCAGCATTATATTCGCGCAAGTCCCGGCAGTATACTATCACAAACGGGTTATTCTCGTGTTGAATACTGACTGCTGTCGCGTCAAACGGTATTGTTTCGCCGGATATATGGTTGTGATCCCAGAGTGTGCTGCTTTTACCCTCATCAAACGCCTTGCCAAGAAAAGACACAAGTTTATCTGCCGTCTTTTCTCCGTCGCTTTGATACTCAGGCGCTGTTTCCATAAATCTTTTACGGTATTCCGGTTTGCTGTTTATACCGACAACCCTAGCCGCCTCAAAGTTAAAATCAATAAGATTGAATTCCCTGTCCCACATTGTTACGCCCAAAGGCGATGCGTCCAGCATCATCATTGTACGTTCTTCCGCCTTCTTTCTTCCTGAGACAATATTTAACAAAATAGCGCTTAAACCAATCGCCAATGCAAAACCAAGTATAAGCAGGATGCCCAATATATTTTGTATACTTTCATAATAACTTTCAGAATAATCAACAATAGCAAGATACCAGCCGTTACTTAACTGTTTTACAAACAAGACAGAATTGTTGCCATTGTAATCTACCAATCTTCGCTCGAAAATTTCTTTTCCCTGCAATAATTCCCCTAGTATTGCCTCTCCGTCATTCATTTGACTTATATGCATGTCCAGAAAGACAGGACTGGGATGGGCAAGTACCCGAAAGTCCCTGCTAAGCAATATCCCGTAACTGTCTTCGATAGTTTGCGTATTTACGGCATATCCTCTGATTCTGTCCATCATTATATCAAGACATACAACACCTAAAGGGTTTCCCGTATCGTCAAATATCCGGCGTGCAAAAGTTATTGTTGTCAAACCCATCGACATATTTAAATACGGCTCTGTAACTCCGGTTTTTCCATTTGCAGCAACTGCCGCCTCGTACCACGGACGGGTCTGAGGTACATAATCATCCGGCGGAATCCAGCCTATACCTGCTGTGAATTCCCCGTCAAAAGCATCAAAAACGCCGTGAAAACCGGCAGCATACGACATGAGCCGATCATCGGTAAGTACATATTGCGACATTTGATTAATATAATCTGAAACTTTGTCAAAACCTTCACCATTAACAATCATTATACGGATAGTTTCTGCAATGCTTCCAAGCGCGGCCTCCGGTTCCATAAGATCCGCTTCGATATATACCTGGGTATTTGCAATGGCACTTCTAGCATCTTTAATTAAATGATTTCGTTCGATATTGCTCATTAAACCAAAACTTAAAAAAACCATCAGCGCAAATGCGGCAAATACAGAAAGTACCTGCACATGCGTAATTAATTTCCATAAGTTTTTAATTATTTTCTTTACCAACGAACGCACTAAAAACCAGCCTTAGCCGATTGAATCATGTATATAGCTTCCAGAAAGGTATCAGTAATTAAAGGATCAAAGTGCGTTCCGGCATTTTCCATAATAATTTTTAAAGCTTCCTCATCTGTATATGCTTTTTTGTAAGGCCTTGCAGAAACAAGTGCATCATAGACATCCACAATTGCCATTATACGCCCCTGCAGGGGAATCGCGGTTCCGGAAAGCCCGCGGGGATATCCTTTGCCGTCCCACCGTTCATGATGAGTGCCCGCAAACAATTTTGCATTGCGCAAAAATTCGCCTTCGTTTGTCCTTGAAATAATTTTTTCTATTATTCTTTCGCCTTCAACTGCATGGCTTTTCATTATTTCGAATTCATCACTTGTAAGTTTTCCGGGTTTATTTACAATTGTATCTGATATTGTGATCTTCCCAAGGTCATGCATTCGCGCAGATGAGATAATCCTGTCTACATCCCACCCTTTCATTAAATCGGCATAAACGCCGCGGCTTTTCATTTCATCTATCAATATCTTTATATAAATTGATGTACGCTCAATATGGCCGCCTGTTCCTTTATCGCGGTTTTCAACCATGTCGGCAAGAACAGCAATAATGCTGTTTTGAATTCTATGCAATTGCGCTGTTCTTTGGCGGATAATTTCGTCAATGTCAAGGTGAGTTTTAATGCGGTTTAGAAGAACAGGCGCGGAGAAGGGTTTTGTAATAAAATCGACAACGCCCATTTCAAGGCTGCGGGCTTCTACTTCGGGATCATTGCGACCTGTTAGAAAAATAATCGGGATATCAGCCCAGGAAGCTTCGGATTTTAGCACTATAAGGGCTTCAAAACCATCCATTTCGGGCATTTCGATATCCAACAATATCAAATCCGGATGGATTTTCTTTAGAAGATCGAACAACTTGAATGCAGACGGCATTGTCATAACACGGTATTGGTCTTCCAAAACCGCTTCTGCCATTGATAAATTTGTATCGCTGTCATCAACAACAAATATCGTTTTCATTCAGCTACTTCCTTTATAATTCTATATTTATTTTTGGAGTATTTCAAGTCAAATTTCATGAGATTGTCAAACTGTTTTTAAGCGTATAGATAATCTCCTTTATGATTATGGATATTTTTGCCTATATATGGTAATAATGGATCATGCCAATTAGAATACCTAAAGAATTACCTGCCTATGATGCACTGTCCCGGGAACAGGTTTTTGTCATGACAGAAGCACGGGCGGAATCCCAGGACATAAGGCCTTTAAGAGTCGGTATTATTAACCTCATGCCCACTACGATTGACACGGAGATTCAGCTTCTTCGTCTTTTAAGCCGAAGCCCTCTGCAGATTGATATTACTTTTCTGAATATGGGCAGCCATATTTCCAAAAATGCACCGCCCGGACATCTTGAGAAATTTTATATCAATGTAAGAGAAATTGTTGCAATGAACATACGTTTTGACGGGCTTATAATCACAGGAGCGCCTGTAGAAACCCTGCCGTTTGAACAGGTAGATTATTGGGACGAACTTACAGAAGTTATCGACTATTCCGAAAAAAATGTATTTTCCTGTCTGCACATCTGCTGGGGCGCACAGGCAGGGCTTTACCGCCGTTACAATATCCCAAAAAAACCGCTTGATAAAAAACTTTTCGGCATTTTCCCCCACGAGGTAAATGAACAGCATCACTGTCTTTTCCACGGGTTTGACGATGAATTTCTCGCGCCTCAGTCAAGGCACACAGAACTCGACCGCGATGCTGTTATTGCAGAGCCGCGCCTTACGATCCAATCGGAAACCCCGGAGGCAGGTATCTTCATCGTAACAGCGCGCGAAGGGCGGGAAATTTTTGTTTCGGGGCATCTTGAATATGATACATTAACCCTTGATCGTGAGTATAAACGAGATTTAGCCAAAGGGCTTCCAATAGAAGTGCCGCAAAATTATTACCCTGATGATGATCCTTTAAAAACGCCTATTGTCCGCTGGCGCGCGCATGCAAACTTATTTTTTGGCAATTGGCTTAATTATGTCTATCAGGAAACACCGTACGATCTGGATAAGCTTTGAAGTACAAAAGAAAAATGAAAAGAGAAAAAAGAGAAAATTAAGAAGTAAAAAACAGCCTGATAATTACATCTATCCTGCTATATGTTTCCCAGTAACAGCCTGATTAATTGATCTTCGTCGTCCATTGCGCATAATGAACGCAGGCTGGAAAGGCTCTGCAGAAAACTATAGCTTGCACTCGTCAGTCTGTTCCTGCTTGTAATCATTGAAGAAGATGCATCGTTAACATCCTTCAGCGACCCTTGTGCAAGGCGGTAACGCTCCATAGCATAGTCATATTGCATTTGCGACAATTCAAGAGAACGGCGCGATGAAAGAACAGACGCCGCCTGAGATATTGTACTTAATAAGGTTGATGCAAGATTTTGCTGCATGGAATTCAATGCGGCTGTATAGCTCATTGCAGCCGCATCACGGTTCATTGTGCTTCTTTCTATATTGTCATTAAGCACCCAAAAGTCAATCGGAATAGAACCTCTTAATGTAATTCCAGCGGAACCAGAATCGTTAAAACCGCGCTCTGCCGAATAACTTAACCCTGCCGAAAAACTCGCACTGATTGTTGGAGCGTATTCCCTTTTTGCAAGCGTAAGATTGTGTTCCGCTGTTTGGCTGCTAAGGGCGGACCTTGCAAGAGATGGATTGGACGCTGCAATAACACTCCATAAAACCCCGAATAGTTCATCGGCTCTTTCGTCGGTAATTGACGCGAGGTAATTGATAAGCTGTTGATATTCATCAAAACTGACGGGCTCAAGCGTTACATCCCCCGTTATGCCAATTAATGTTTTAAAATTATTTAAAACAAATGAATAATTCCGCCGCGCCTGATTACGTGAATTTTCCCGCGTTTCTTTTTCTATCTGCGCGCTAAGATATTCGCTGTAGTTGATCATTCCGCTTTGATGGCGAACCTCTGCGATTGAGAGGGCTAAAACTGCCGATTGCAAAGAAGATTCTCCGGCTTCTAAATCTTCAGCAGCTCTAAGTACATTATAATAAGCATTGTCTACAGAGTCGAGTACATTGAAATATTCCGCAAGTGCGTTTTTACGAACGCTTTCTGTCGAAATTTCGCTTATCGCCCTTTGAATGCCAGGCCTCCCCCCCTGAAAAATAATCTGCGTAACAGAAAAATTTAAACTTGCAGAAAACGTATCAATAGGATTTACAAATTCCCAATCTCTTAAAAAATCCATCGAAGCGCTATAGCTTGCTGAAATAGAAGGCAATTGAGCATACAACCGGCTGTTTTCACTTAATATGCTGCCGCGTATATCCATTTCATACTGGGCAAGCGAACGGGAGTTAACAAGCCCAATAGCGCGCGCCTGTTCAAGATTCATTGTCTGTGCAAAAAGATTCAAGCCTACAATTAAAAAAACACTTAATAATAAATTTTTCATTCATACCTCAATGCATCAATAGGATAAAGTTTTGCGGCTTTTAACGCAGGGTAATACCCGAAAATTATGCCGATAAAAGCGGCAAAAATTGTAGATATTGCAATTATCGTGGGGCTTATCGCCGCAGGAATTCCCACCGTTACCATAAGCCTGCACACCATAAAAGCCATACCGACTCCCAAAAGGCCGCCCATGACGCTTAAAATAACCGACTCTGTTAAAAACTGAAAAAGGATGTCGCGCTTTCTTCCGCCTACAGCCATTCTGATGCCAATCTCGCGCGTCCGTTCGGTTACAGAAACAAGCATTATATTCATAATACCGATACCGCCGACTAAAAGAGAGACGCCTGCAATCGCAGCTAAAAGAGTTGTGAGCACCGCTGTTGTTGAAGAAGCCATATCCAACAGGTCGGCCTGATTCATGATATCAAAGTCGGAGGTTGCGCCTTCTATGATATTCCGCGATTCCCGCAATATTAGTTCTGTTTCTTTTTGCGCAGCCTCCATATACTCTTTACTTACCACACTCAAAACAATCTGGCTGATCGTCTGAGTATTTGAAAGGCGCGTCATTGCTGTATCAAGCGGAATAATTACTATATCATCCTGATTTCCGCCAAATCCAATGCCTGCACCCCTGCGCTGTAAAAGCCCTATAACCGTAAAATAATTTGTTCCTATCCTTATCTGCTGACCAAGAGCTGCTTCTTCCTCTCCAAAAAGATTCTCCGCAGTCGAACGTCCAAGAACCGCTACCCTGTTTCTAAGCTGCATATCTTCTTCGTCAAAAAAATAACCTGCATCTACAACCCAATTACGCGCAATTATAAAATCCGGCTCCACGCCCTGAATAGATACATTTGCATTTCCCTCGGCTCCTGTAACATTTGAGTTGCTTGAAACAATGCCTGATATTGCCTGAGCATAGGAAGATTCATTGCGCAATTTTTCGATATCCCTTCTTGTGAATCCCGAAATGCGCGTCATCGCTACAGTCCCGCTTCGATTAACTGCCCTACGAGGAGTTATCTGAAGCAGGTTTGTCCCCATTGCGGTAATGTTTTCTTCTATTACACGCTGCGAACCTTCTCCCAACGCAACCATTATAATAACCGAGCCGACTCCTATAATTACACCAAGGGATGTAAGCAAAGAACGCATACGGTTACGGAGGATTGAACGAAAACATGTTTGAAATAATTGAAATATATTCATGCTTCCTCTGCAAGTAACGCATGGTTTTTCTTCCACTGCGCAAGGTCTTCAACCGCACTGCGCCTGTTTTCAACAGGTGTGTCGGAAACAATCCTGCCGTCGCGCAATGTGATTATACGTTTTGTGTATGCCGCAAGTTCCGGTTCGTGGGTTACTATAATGATTGTTTTCCCGCTGTTATTTAACTGCTGGAAAAGCCCCATTATTTCAAGGGACATTCCTGTGTCAAGATTTCCTGTAGGCTCGTCTGCAAGAATAAACGCCGGGTCGTTTACAATCGCCCGGGCGATTGCAACACGCTGCTGCTGTCCGCCGGAAAGCTGTGAAGGATAATGATCAACGCGATCGCCAAGCCCAACTTCATGCAATGCTGAAAGCGCTCTTTCCTTGCGGGATTTAAATGTATGTTTTTTATCATTTTTATCCTGCCTGCGGTAAAAAAGCGGAAGTTCAACATTTTCTAAAGCAGTTGTCCGGGCAAGTAAATTAAAAGACTGGAATACAAAACCTATTTTGCGGTTGCGTATATATGCAAACGTGTTTGAATTTGATTTTGAGGTTTCGATTCCGTCCAATGTATAAGTTCCTTCCGTAGGTTTATCGAGACAGCCGATTATATTCATTAATGTAGATTTACCCGAACCGGAAGGTCCCATAACCGAGACAAACTCTCCTTCTTCGGCAAAAAAATCTACGCCTCGAAGTGCGCGGACAACCACAACATTTGAATCATCTTTGGATTTTTTGCCGCGCTTTGCTTCCATCCTGTATTCACGCTTGATGCGGCGCATTTCCACAACAGCCATTAAATCCTCTCCCGAAGAACAACCTGCACACCGTCAAATTCATCATCCAAAAATATCACTGTGGATGTTCCGTCGCTTATACCGGTGCGTACCTGCATTACGTCAAGCCTGCCGTCGCTTCCAACATACCAAAGGTTGCGGTAAGTAATTACAGGTGCAGTTCGCAGACCCTGCCCGCCTCCGCCCTGGTTGAAACCGCCGAAACTCATCCTGCCTCCGCCAAAAAGACTTGCAAGACCGCCAGCGCTTTGAGCCGAGCTTTGCGTTTGCGCAGGTCTTGAAGCCTGCTGCGCCTGCGCCTGTATTCTGGTCTCCACTGCCGCCTGCTGTTGCTCTTCTGTCATGTTTGCAAGGCTTGCGGTAAATGTCATTTCTGATATTTGATCCGCCGTTAAAGATGTCGGCTGAAAACGCAAAGCTGCATTGGGAACTACAAGAGCATCAATCGAACGTTCGACAATAAAATCAACAGCGCAGGTCATTCCGGGAAGAAGAGAACCGTCAAGATTCTCAACATTAATAATAATCATGTACGACACAATGCCGCTTGAAACAACGGGAACCATCCGCATATTATCCACAACTCCGGAAAATCTCCGCCCCGGAAGACTTTCAAGCGTAAAGCGGACTTCCTGCCCCCTGTGTATGGAAGAAATATCAAGCTCGCCGACATTTGCTTCGATCTGCATATCCCGCATATTTTCTGCGATGACAAACATATTTGTGGAGGAATCTACGACTGTGTCTCCTACATTTATACTGCGATCAAGGACAATACCGTCGATAGGCGAAGTAATAAATGCATATTGATTTATCTGCGTTTCAATAAGGCGCAGGTTTGCTTCTGCAACAGCAAGGTCTGCGGCAAGATTATCAAGATTTGTTCTGCTTTGTAAAAGTTCAAAATCCGAAATCAGGTTTCTTTCGGAAAGGGCAAGCTGATTCCGAAAATTGATCGATTGAAGTTCGTAATTTGCCCGCGCTTTTTGAACCGAAGCCAATTGCCGGTCTCTTTCGAGCCTGAGCACATCGGTATTTAATTCCGCAAGTATATCGCCCCTTCTTACAGTGTCATTGTAATTGACAAAGACCGCTTCTACTTTACCGCTCATGCGGGGCAGCACTTTAACGGCGGCCACAGGATTTATAGTACCGCTTGATGAAACTGTACGTTCCACAGTACCACGGCGAATGTTGGTGAATTCCAGTGAAGCGGCGTTTTGATTATTTCCCGCACACGCGTTGAATACCAAAAAACCGGCGGTTATTAAGCCCACCAAGACTTTACAAGTGCATTTTTTCATTGCTATATAATTACCCCTTCTTGTTATGGTAACAACAACAGCTTAATTAAAGTAACAGCCGAAAAATATAAATATTTGTTATATTTTATTTACTGTTTGTAAACAATTTACTTCCGCAGGAGAAAAGCTGAAATGTGAAAAATCCCGAGTTACCCTTGGTTAGCTTTCTTTACTCTTTTTCTTTGCTTTTTTTTGCTCGCGTTTTTCTTTTAACGATTTTTGGGGCGCTTTTTTTGAATCTTTTTTGTGTAAAATATGTTCAGCCATAACATCCTCCCTATAGTCTGTATACAATCTAAAATAATACATAAATTGAATAATGTCCAGCTTTTTTTTATGACAAAAAAAACCGGCGCCTGAAAACTCAAGGCGCCGGATAAAGTTATTTAAACCTTAACTAAATTAACGAATAAGCCTGTTAATAAGGTCCATAACCTGCTGACCTGCCTGAGCGGATGTAATCCTGCCGAATGCTACGTTCTGTGCAATAAGGTGAAGGTTGTTGTTAAATTCTGTATCATTTGGCATATTTGGATTGGGTTGTGATGTATGGTTGCCCGCTATGTTAAGATATGCTGACACTTTCTGTCCAATAGGATCTGTTGAAGCTGCAGCTCTTGTAGCCGGTGTACTTGGAACTCCCGGATCCGGACCTGTGAAGGCCCATGCTCTTGGATCGGTTACCCTGAAGTTTAAAAACCTTGCAGCGGCTTCCCCGTTCCTTGAACCCCTTGAGATACCCATCATCTGGCTTGCCTGGCTCCATAAGCCGTTATTGACTGCCGCATTTGGGAATTCGATTAACCCAAGCTCGTCTGTGGTCGCATTCTGATAATTAATAAGCTGATTTGACCATACTGCGGTAAGAACTGTCCTTCCCGCGATTATAGCGGCCTGTGATTCATTCTGCTCGGAATAAGTGGCGGATGTTGCTGCCGGAGGAACGAGTCCTGCGTTGCGCCAGCCTGCCCAAAGATCAAAATACCTTGTAATATCTGCGGCGGTTAAATGTGTTCTTGTACCATCGTACATCGGTGTGCCGTTATCTCCCGCCCAATAGCCGAAGAAGAAAGATCCCCCAAGTGTGGCGCTGTAATCTGTTAACACCCATGTATTTGCGGGAAGAAGCGGCTGCACCCTGCGCATCCATGCTTCAAATTCAGCCCAGGACATTGATACATCCGGTAACGGAGCGCCGACTCTTTCGAGTGCGGTTTTATTGTAGATCATCGCCGGCATGTTCATGCCCAAAGGAAGCGCGTAAAGAACGCCGTTTCTTGTCCCAAGCTGAATAGCCGCAGCGTCAAGCTGTGAAGTGTCAATAATACCTCTTCTTACAAAGTCATCCAAAGGCATCAGATAATTCGGTAAATCCGGAGAGTTTCTGCCGTCGTCTACAATGTTAAGATTCGAGAAATAACCGCCAAGCTGAATAATATCTGCCGCATTACCTCCTGCAAGCTGAGTAAGGAATTTCTGGAAGTGCTCAGTTGTTCCCGGCGCAGGTTCGCCGGCAACAATAATGCCTGTCTCTTCTGTGAAAACATCAATACCAAGCTGGGTCATTCTAATACGATTTTCACCGCCCCAGTATGACCAGCGGACAACTGATTGTCCCGGCTGAGCCTGCTGCTGACCTCCGCCGCCTGCAAAAACTACAGTACTTACCATTGCAAGTACCACCAAAAGCATAATAGCTTTTTTCATGTGTTCCTCCTAAATATAAATTACAGGGTAAACTACCCTTTAATGCCCGTTGTTGCGATTCCCTGAACAAAATACTTTTGCAGGGAGAAAAATAAAATAAAACATGGAAGCAAAGATACTACCGACATTGCAAACATCGGCCCCCATGAAGAAATGCCTGAAGAATCAAGAAACAGCCTAAGACCCATAGGCACTGTGAACATTGACGGCGAATTGAGATAAATCATCTGGCTGAAAAAGTCGTCCCATGTCCAAAGGAATGTAAAAAGCATGGTGGTAATAACCGCCGGCATACTTAAGGGAAGAACTATTCTTGCAAAGATTCCAAATTTACTGCATCCGTCTATACGAGCCGATTCATCCATGTCAACCGGAAGAGCGCGCATAAACTGAACAAGGAGAAAAATAAAAAAGGCATCCCCTCCGAAGAATTTGGGTATTATGAATGGATAAAAGGTATTAACCCAGCCGAACATATTAAAAATAATGTAACGGGGAATCATTGTAACATGTCCGGGAAGCATCAAAGTGATCATCATAATTGCAAACCAAATTTTTCTTCCGGGAAATTTAAGGCGTGCAAAAGCGTATGCCGTAACAGAGGCGACAAGCGAATTAATTACCATACAGCAAATACAGATAAACAATGAATTCATAAAAAAGGTGCTGAAATGAACAATACCAATTCCTTCCCACCCCTTAACATAGTTTTCAAATGTCCATGTTTTTGGGAAAAGGCTTGGATCGCTGAAGATCACATTCCCTTCTTTAAAGGAAGCCATGATTAGCCATAAAATAGGGTAAATCATCATAAAGCCAAGAACAATGATAACCAAATGAGCAATAAAAACCGTATTGAGTGTATTTTTTTTCATTATTCACCGCTCCCATAGGTTACAAGGTTGCCTGAGGTTTTAAATGTTAAAAATGTCAGGAGTGCGATTATAATAAGAAGCACCCATGCCATTGCAGCGGCATAGCCCATATGCAGGTAACCAAAACCGCGTATGTAAAGGTAAAGACTGTAGAACATGGTAGAGTCAATCGGACCTCCCGAGCCGCCCGAAACAATATATGCCTGTGTAAAGGACTGGAATGCGCTTATCATCTGCATTACCAGATTAAAAAATATAATCGGCGAAAGGCACGGCAGCGTAATGGAGAAAAATTTCCTAACTTTTCCCGCTCCGTCAACACTTGCAGCTTCGTAATATTCAGTGGGAACTTGTTTTAACCCCGCAAGAAAAATAATCATTGGAGAACCGAACTGCCACACCGAAAGAATTACGAGGGTATACAGAGCGTACTCCGGAGTGGAAATCCACGAAGGGGGATCCAACTGGTTATTGCTGATTATCTTTATTAATTGATTAATGACCCCGTCTCCTGCAAACAACTGGCGCCAAAGAACAGAAATGGCAACCGAGCCTCCAAGCAGAGTCGGGATATAATAAATTGTGCGGTAAACGGGAATGAACTTTAATTTTTGGTTCATCAGCATTGCAACTGCAAGGGCGAATATCAGCTTTAGCGGTACAGAAAGGAAGACAAAACGAAACGTTACAAAGAGAGAGTTTAAAAACCTTTCATCCCTTACAAAATCCGCATTCCCCGTAAACATGATGATATAGTTCTTAAATCCAACCCACTTAGGCGGTATTATGATATTGAACTCTGTAAAGGAAAGATAAAACGAATGAATCATCGGGTAAATAGTCAGCAGGAAGAAACCTAGAAGCCAAGGGGTTAGAAACGCATAGGAAGATGCATTATCCTGTAAAGCCCTAATTTTGGACCTTTTGGGCATCGTAACTTTACCATTCATATAATTGCCCCATTACGGTTTTATATTTTTGCAAAAAGTAAAATATTTTTTTTTAATATAAGAGCCTCTTGCAAAACAGAAAATTTACAGCCGCTATAATTAAACGACCGTTTAAATCTAACAAGAATTATTTTAACAAAATTTTCCTGTTTACAAAATCGTACCACAGATCCAATTTTTGTCAAGAATTTTTTTTATAATTATAGATAATTTATAATAATTTCCCAATATTTTTATTAAAAATCCACAGAAAAACTGTTTGTTTAAAGCAAAAACCAATATTCCGCCAACATGGAAATATTTAACGGTTTTTTAAAGAAATGCTTAAAATAAACGGTCGTTTATTTTAAGCACCTCAGCCTGATAAAATGAGGCTGAGGAATTCTGGAAAAATCTTGCATCTAACCTTTAAACAATCTTTGCGCTTCGGCTTTAGCCTGTTCAAAAAATGGTTCATAGTTCGCTTTTAAGGCTGTAATATGCTGATTATAGAAAGCAATAAACTCAGGATCCTGCATTGGGTCGATTCGGACATCCCTTCCCAGCCTGCGGGAAAGTTCTTCCTCTTTCTTGCGTAATCTGGGAGCATATTGCTGGCGTACGGCCTGTTCATAATGGGATGCTTCCTGTAAATACCGGTCAACAACCTGCATTAATTGTTTAAACATTGCGGAAAAATGGTTGTTATCAATAACAACTGCAAGACCCTTGCCTGCTCTTTCCACCCGGTCTTTATCTTCTTTTGCGGCAGGAAGGGTAATCTGCGTTACAAGAATATCAAAAATACCCTGCTTTAAACTTTCCTTTTGATCTTTCGGCGTTTTTTTAAGTGCATCTGTCAGCTCAACACCGCCGGCAAGGAATGTATTTGCAAGCTTTTTACCGCGCTGTCTTATTTCGAATTGCTCAATACCGGATTTATCGCTCTTTACCATTTCTGTTTTTTCAAGGGCGATTTCCAGAGCTGTTTTTATTACTCCCATTGAATTTTTTCCTTCTTTACTCTACAATATAGTCGAAAATGTAAATAAGCAAGATGTTGTAAGGAAGAAGCATGGGGAACGGGAGAGATTTTAAAGAAATTATTCAGTTGGATTCTGAGTTAAATCAAATTCAGGATTTCGACCTGCTTCTTGAAAGAATCCTGTTTGAGTCCAGAAAAGTTGTAAATGCCGACGCAGGATCCATCTATATAACAGTACCTACAGACCCGGGTGAAGAGGGCAAAGAAAAACTTTCAATAAAATATTCACAGAACGACACAATCCAAAAAACACTGCCGCCTGAACAAAAAATGATCTATTCGGTATTTACTGTAAGCATAAACGAAAAATCAATCTCCGGTTTTTGCGCATTAAAGAGAATGATTATTAATATTCCCGACATGTATAATATACCAAAGGAAGCCCCGTACTCATTCAATTCAACCTTCGATATGATAACAGGCTATAAAACAGTATCTACTCTAACAATCCCCCTAATTTCGACAGATCAAAGATTAATGGGAGTTATTCAGGTAATTAATTCCAAGGATAAAAATGGCATTGTTATTCCTTTTTCAAAAGATGACGAACTCCTTCTTACCCATTTTGCAATCAATGCAAGCATTGTACTGCAGCGGGCGCATATGACAAGGGCGATGATCCTCCGTATGATAAAGATGGCGGAGCTTCGCGACCCGAAAGAAACCGGAACCCATGTAAACCGCGTTGCCGGTTATTCTGTCGAAATTTATGACCGGTGGGCGCACCACAAAGGCATCTCCACGGGAGAAAAAGAACGGTTTCGCGATGCATTAAGAGTAAGCTCCATGCTTCATGATGTGGGGAAAGTTGCAATTTCCGATACAATCCTAAAAAAACCCGGACGTTTTACGCCGGAAGAATTCCAGATTATGCAGGGTCACACTGTTTACGGAGCAAATTTATTTATTGACGCAAGTTCCCCTACAGATAAGCTTGCCAAAGATATTGCCATGACCCACCATGAAAACTGGGACGGAACAGGTTACCCGGGATGGGTTGAACCAAATACAGGCGCATATGAAAAAACCGACTCTGAAGGCAAACTGCTTGGTAAAAAAGGCGAAGAAATTCCGCTTGGCGGCAGAATTGTCGCAATTGCCGACGTTTATGACGCATTGTGTTCAAGGCGTGTGTACAAAGAAGCGTGGGGCGAAGATGAAGTGTTAAACGAAATCCGCAAATTATCAGGTATAAAATTTGATCCGGATCTTATTGACGCTTTTTTTGAAGTTCTTCCCAGCATCAAACAAACAAGGGAGCAATATCCCGAAGATGCCGCAAGCGCTTAAAATATTTTTAATTTACGGCTTTATTGATTTAACTTTGTAAGGATTCTATCAAAGCTGTCGGCGAAGGTTTTTAGTTCTTTTTTATCGTAGGATGCAATTCTTTCTATTCCAAGACCATTATCCGCAAGGCTCACTTTAAAATTACGCAGCGACAAAAGCTCGTTTATATTATTTTCGTTAAATATGCGCCCCCTGTCGTCTATTATATTTACTTTCTTTTCTATTAGACGTTTTGCCAGAGGAACATCCCTTGTGATTACAAGATCGCCGTTTTCTGCAAGTTCTACAATGCGGTCGTCCGCCGCATTTTCATCTTTGGAACAGACTTCCATTTGTACATCTTTAGTACATGGAATTGCACGGTTTGCCGCAAGTATCAGTTTTATATTCTGTTTACCCGCTCTTCGTATAACAAGATCCCTTGCCGCTTTTGGACAGGAATCTGCATCTATAAGTATTTTCATTTTTACATCATGACTGAACCGGAAACTGCATACAGCGAAAATTTCCCCTCGAATATTACCGGATTTTCATCTGCTTTTTGGTGAATGTAAAACGACTGTCCTTTTTTAAAACTTCTTCCGCAGGTTTGTATTTCTCCTTCCATAACAAGGCAGATTGAATGGCCGTTTTTTGTATACGTTTTCGGCCTGCCGTCTCCATTTATAAAATAAAGCGAAAATTCTTTCTCCTGTGTATTATAGTAAAACATTTCTGATGAAGAAGGTGAAATAACCTCCGGCATAAACGGCGTAAAATTAAGGATGTTTGAAAGTTCATTAATATCCACATGTTTTGGAGTAAGACCTCCGCGGAGTACATTATCCGAAGATGTCATTAATTCCACTCCAAATCCGCTTAAATACGCATGTAAAATACCGGCAGGAATAAAAACAGCCCGTCCGCTTTGTAATGTAATAGTGTTAAGAAAAAGCGGAGAGATAACCGCAGGATCGCCCGGGTATGCAGATGCAAATTGTTTCATTAATGCCCATTCAAGCGGTGTAATTACACTGTTTTTTTTATCAAGTTCTTTGTCCAAAAAGAGTGAACTAAAATATTCCCGTTCAAATCCGGATATGTTATATAGAATATCAAAAAAACCTTTAAGCGATTTTGTTTTAAGGGCATTATTTAATACAGTACCAATTTCCTTTAGCTGAGGCGAGATAGTTAACAATTCTTCAAGCGATCTTTGTATTGCTTCCGGTTCTTTAAAACCTGCCATTAATGTTAATGGAGTAATTGCACAAATAATTTCCGGTTTGTGGTTGTTATCCTTGTAATTACGTTTTGGATTTTTTAATGAAAGTTCATTTTTTTCTTCTTTCAGAAAACCTTTTTCCGCCTGTTCCTTATTTGGATGGGCTTGAATCGAAAGCGGTTTATCCACTGCAAGCAATTTAAATAAAAATGGAAGTTCGCCGGAAATTTCCTTTAAGTCAGTCAATTTTCCGTCAACATCCGCCTGTGAAGGAGCGCCGCTATGGGTTCCCATCCACAGTTCTGCATAGGGCATCCTCTCTGCGTTTTCCATACCGAGAAATTCGGGGATAAAATTATACGAACCCCATTCATAATGTTTTATCTGATTATGAAGTAAATATATATCACTCATCAGGTGAATCCTGTTGTGAGCATTCCTTTAATGCATGATCCAACTTTGCAATTAAGCGTAAGGTTCTTTCCTGTACCTGAAATTCTTCTTCATGATCCCTTGCCGATGCTTTATCTTCATCCAGATGCTGTTTAATTTTGTTAATTTCATCACATAACAGAAAGCCGGTTAAAATTGCAACATTTATGGGTTCTTTTATGCCTGAGATTTCCTGAGTGTTTTTTACAGCCGCCTTAAACTGCGTAAGCACTTTGTCAAGGTACTTTTTGTCCTCATCCGCGGTGATTGTAAAAGAAGTTCCCAGAATATCCAGACATATGTCATTGGTCATTAAAAAATGTCCAGTTCCCCTTCTGAAGAAAGTCCGTCATCGTCTTCGGGCTGTTCCTCGTTACGATGTTCATCGTGACGAAGTTCTTCGTTAACGGTTTCTTTCTCAGGAATTTCAAAGAAAATTTCCCGGTTGGATGCCGGCTTTTCCTGCAGTACAGGTTTTTCGCGCTGTTTTGCCGCAGAAGCCGGCTTTTTTTCAGTTGCCGTATCTTTTAAGCTGTTTTCAAATGCTTCTTCAAACTGACTTAAGCGATCAAGAGCCGCAATAATCCCGTCTTCGATCCGCCCTTGATCTTCCTTAAACCGCATTACAAGCACTTCAAGTTCATCGATCCGTTTTTGATTCATCTCCAGTTTTTTCTGAAGACCGTCTCTCTCGGATAAAAGGGTTGTGTTTTCGGCAGACAGCCGCTGGACATACTCAATTGCCCTTGTAACTTTTGTTTCCAGCAATTGGACTTGCTCAAGGGTTATCATAATTATACTCCAATGGCCGCTTTTGCTTTTTCTGCAACAGCCTTAAACGCGGCGTTGTCCTCTGTTGCAAGCCAGGCCAATGACTTACGGTTGATTACTATACCTGCCTTATCAAGACCTGCAATTAACCGTGAATAGGAAATTCCAACCTCGCGGCAGGCTGCATTTATCCTTATAATCCATAAACGGCGGAAGTCGCCCTTTTTGTCCCTTCTGTCGCGGTACGCATAGGCCAGTGACTTTGTAACTGCATCTTTTGCAGTTTTGTAATTGGTGCCCCTGCGCCCCCAGTAACCTTTTGCCTGTTTTAATATTTTCTTTCGATGGTCCTTACGTTTTGAACCGCCTGATACTCTTGACATAATTTCCCTCTTTATTAACCGTATGGTAAAAGCTGTTTTCTGATAACCGGCACATTATCATCGGAGAGCATACCTGCATGACGCAGATTGCGTTTTCTTTTTGACGATTTTTTAGTCAAAATATGGCGCAGATTTTGTTTTTTATACTTTACCTTGCCGGTGCCGGTAAAAGAAAAACGCTTAGCCGCGCTTTTTTTTGTTTTCATTTTAGGCATATTAAACCTCTTATTTATTTCTTTCCTTTAGGGCTTAGAACCATGGACATAAATCTGCCTTCCATTGCAGGCTGCTTGTCCATAACATACTCTCCCTCAATGCGGGAAAGAACGTCCTTCATTACATCATAACCAAGCTCGGTATGGGCAAGTTCACGACCCCGGAAACGGATCGTAACCTTAACCTTATTGCCCTCTGACAGAAATTCTTTTATATGTTTCGATTTAAAATTAAGATCGTGGTCGTCGATCTTAGGCTGCATACGAATTTCCTTAAGTTTAAGAAGCTTCTGCTTTTTTCTGGAATCCCTAAGCCGCTTTTCATTTTCAAATCTGAACTTGCCGTAATTTAAAATCTTGACCACAGGCGGCGCCGCATTTGGAGCTACCTCTACAAGATCAAGATCCGCTTCTCTGGCTATTTCGAGCGCCTGAGCCGCAGACATTACCTGCTGCTCTCCATCGTCCCGGATTAAACGAACTTCCCTCGCCCGAATCTGTTCATTAACACGTAAATCTTTGTCTGCCAACTGGCCTCCCTGCTTGGTTTTCTGTTTTTTGTATTTTAACAAATTTACGCATTCTTTGTCTACAGTGAAAAAGAAAAATTATCGTAAAGGATCAAATTGCATTGTTTCAAAAATTTTCACTGCCAATTTACCTTTCTGTAACAAAAGAAAAGAGAAAAGTGAAAAAAGCTCCAGTTTGCGGATTTGCCTGTTTACAACCTTTAACCTTCGCCCTCCTCTCTCTTCTCTTTTCTTTTTTTTATTCTTCGCCTTCAGCAAGCGTACAAATAGCCTGCGCCCATCTTACATATTTAAGTTTTGCAAGATCGCCGATGGTTTTTAGGTTTAAATTAGGCAATGCCTTATTGAGCAAATCGGCGCCTTCCTCGCTTATGCCTGCAATTGCGTAAATGGGGGCGTCAATAAGTTCCTTAAAGGGCTTGTCCTCATACGCTTTGATCAAAAACTTGTCAATGTTTTTCATAAACATTCTCCTCTTGTTTTGGCTTTTTGCCAATTTTTTACCGCTTCTTCAGAACCTGAAACATTGCGGTATTCTTCATATAAAATTAAAATAACCCTATATTATATAAAATTATATCACAATGTATTTAAAAAGTACAAGAAAAATATGTAGTTAAAAGGAAAAATGAATAACTTAAACAGAAGAATTAAACAGCTCTTTATTCACTATTATTTGCTATTATCTCTGTGCCTATTCCTTCGTCGGTGAACAGCTCAATCAGGATGGCGTGGGGGAGGCGGCCGTCAAGGATGTGGGCTTTTTTTACGCCCCCGTCAAGCGCCATGGCGCAGCAGTCTGCTTTTGGGATCATGCCCTTGCTTAAAATGCCTTGTTTTTTAAGGATGTCGAGTTCCTGCCTTTTAACGGATTTTATAAGGGATTCTTCGTCGTTTACATCGCGAAGGATGCCCCGTACATCGGTCATGAGGATGAGCTTTTCAGCGCCAAGGGATGCGGCTATTTTTGCCGCGGCAATATCGGCGTTTATGTTGAGGGCTTTGCCTTCGTCTTCACCGGTGCCGTATGCAACGGATGAAATAACCGGAATTGCGCCGGAATCCAGAATTGAATACAGAAATGCCGCGTCTACCTGATCGATTTCGCCGACAAGACCTATATCGGCGTCTTTCATGCGATGAGCTTTAAGAAGACCGCCGTCGATTCCGCAAAGGCCGATTGCCTTTCCGCCGTTTTTTTGAATAAGGGCTGTAATATCCTTGTTAACCTTGCCGCAGAGGATCATCTGGACAATGTCCATTGTTTCTTCGTCGGTATACCTAAGCCCGTCAACAAACCGGCTTTCCTTTCCGGTTTTTTTCAGCATTGCTTCGATTTCGGGACCGCCACCGTGAACAAGGACTGTGCGTATTCCCACGCATGACATGAGGATAACGTCTTCTATGACCGCTGTTTTTAACTTGTCGTTAAGCATTGCATTCCCGCCGTATTTAACAACAATTGTTTTATTTTGAAAATTCTGAATATACGGCAATGCCTGAACTAGAAGGCCCGCCCTTTCTTTGTTTGATATATGTTCTTTCATATTTATGACCTGTAGTCTCCGTTTATTTTAACATAATCGTATGTAAGATCGCACCCCCATACGGAAGCTGCGCAATTGCCGCCGTCAAGGCTTATGCAGATTTCGATTTCTTCTTCTTCAAGTATTTGCTTTGCCTTTTGTTCGTCAAAGGGAATATACTCTCCGTTCCTGCAGACTTCTACTTCTCCCGCCCTGCTCTTAAAACTTACGTTTGTTTTTTCCGGCGAAAAATCAACTCCGGCGTAGCCCATTGCGCATAACACGCGCCCCCAGTTTGCATCCGCGCCGAAACACGCCGCTTTTACAAGGCTTGAAGACGCTGCAGATTTTGCAAGAGCTTCGGCGGTTTCTTCGCAGCACGCGCCGGTTACAGTAACTGTTACAAGTTTTGTGGCTCCTTCACCGTCGCGCGCCATCATCCTTGTAAGAGAGGTACATACATGGGTAAGCGCGGCGGTGAAAGTTTCAAAATCTGCGCCGCTATCTGCGCCGCTTCCTCCGATCTCTGTGTTGCCTGCATTTCCATTTGCCATAACGAGGATCATGTCGTTTGTTGAAGTATCGCCGTCGATTGTAAGGCGGTTAAAAGAAACCCTTACAGCTTTGCGCAAAGATGAGTCAAGAGCAGAAGGCGAAATCGCCGCATCTGTTGTGATAAAGCCGAGCATTGTCGCCATGTTGGGGTGAATCATCCCCGAGCCTTTTACCATCGCACCGATCCGCACGGTTTTACCGCCGGCTTCAATTTCTACGGCGATTTCTTTTTTGCGCGTGTCTGTTGTCATTATTGCTTCAAGCGCGTCCGAATGCCCCTGCCCGTCTGTTCTAAGTGCGGCTTTTAATGCGCCGATATTTTCTTCGATTTTTTCGATTGGAAAGGGAGCGCCGATTACCCCTGTGGAAGCGACCGCAACTTCGCCCGGTTGAATTGACAACACATCCGCGGCAAGCTGCGCCATGCGCTTTGCCGCGGCAAGTCCCGCATCTCCAGTGCATGCGTTGGCATTGCCGGAATTTGTAATAACCGCGCGCAATTTGCCGCCTGCGATATTTTCACGGCTAACCTGCACGCTTGCGGCTTTAACCTTATTTGTTGTAAACATTGCCGCTGCGGAACAAACATCCTGCGAACAAATAAGAGAAAGATCCTTTTTCTGAGATGTCGGTTTTATTCCGCAGCGGATTCCGCCTGCCGAAAATCCTTTAGGCGCGCAGACCCCGCCTGATATTTCCTTCATATACTGTTCCTTTTAAAATATAACAGGAATTGCTTCAAGACCAAGTCTTTCATCAAAACCAAATAAAATGTTCATATTCTGTATTGCCTGCCCTGCCGCTCCCTTTACCATGTTGTCTATTGCCGTAGTAACAATCAATGTTGAACCGTTTAAATCGATATGCACGGATATGTCGCAGAAATTCGACTGGCGCACCCTGTTTGTCGCGACGGTAAGACCTGCGGGCAGAACCCGGACAAAGGGCTCATCTTTGTAGAAATCAGCATAAAGCTTGCGGATTTCGCCGGTTTTTTCTTCAATTTCCTTTGACGGAGGCATCACGACATTCTCTCTTGAAACGCGCCGTTCTTCCGCAAGGGGAATGTAAATGGTACTCAAGATGCCCCTGTTCATCGGCACAAGATGCGGGGTAAAAATCACCTGAGGGGCAGACTTTCCGGAAACTGCCGCCATTGCCGCAAGATTTCGCGCAATCTCCGGCGAATGTCTGTGGGATGCAACCTTGTAGGGCGCGATAGAATCCGCACATTCGCTGTAATGGAAAGACCGCGAAGGTTCCCTGCCGCCGCCGGAAACCCCGGATGCCGCGTCAATGATTATTGCCCCGGAACCTGCAAGCCCCTTAGCAAGGGCGGGAAACACACCAAGCGATCCGCCTGTAGGGTAACAACCGGGGTTGCCGATAATCACAGGACCGTTTGCGGCAAGTTCTTTTATTTTGCTGCGGTTTAATTCGGGCAGCCCATATATGGAAGTTTTATGCAATTCGGGAAACTGGTACGGCTTTCCATACCATGCGCTGTAAGCCGCTTCATCGTCGTCAAAACGAAAGTCGGCGGAAAGATCGATGTAGTGAATTCCCCGCTTGCTGCATGCGGCGGCATGATGTTCGCCAACCGCATGAGGAAGAGCTCCGAAAACCACATCGGAAGCGGCAATTACTTCTTCGGCCTTAAGGAGAGGGCTTGATACCAATTCCAGAAAATTGGGGTAAACGTCTTCAAGCTTTTGCCCTTCGTAGCTTACTGAAGAAAGGTTGAGTTTGTCAATTTTTGAATGGCCGGAAAGGAGCCTTACCAGTTCAGCCCCTGTATAACCCGTTGCGCCAATAATACCTGCATTCATTGGGTTATTATCCACTTTAATATGTTTTTGGTCAATGTTTCCCGGCTATCCAAAATTTATATAAAACTGTGTCAAATTATAAATTGTTACTCTTTACTAATATAATTGTTGTATTTATACTTGCATATATGATGAACATTAAAAAAATGCGAATTTTAATCGCAGTTGCCATTGTACTTTTGCTGTCCGCTTGCGCCACTACGGTGAATGTCAGTGAGGATTTGTCTCCTGCGGAATTGATTCAGCGCGGGCAGGAAGCTCTTGAGCGGAATAATTATAATGTTGCCATACAGTATTATCAGGCTCTTTACGATCGCAACCGCAATAACATCGACCTTATAATAACGGCTGAATACCATATTGCAAATATCCACTACAAACGGGGAAATTATGAAACTGCCGTCGAAGGATTGAATCATGTGCTTTCTTACTACAATACCCTTGACGCAGAACTGCTTCCCCAGCATTTCAAGCGGCTTTCGGAGATTGTTCTTCAGAGTATAGAAGACAGGTCAAGGTAAATTATTTATAATCCGGCAGCCAAATTTTATGCGCCTCAAGTAATTCATCTGTCATTGCTTTGATGTCGTCAAGCGAAAGCTCTGCCGCAGTGTGAGGATCGAGCATTGCGGCGTGGTAGACGTGCTCGCGTTTTTTTGTAACGGCTGCTTCAATTGTAATTAGATGGACATTGATGTGCGTCATGTTCATTGCGGCGAGTTGAACAGGCAGCCTTCCAACATAACACCCGTTAACGCCCGAGCCGTCTACAAGGCACGGAACTTCGACACAGGCTTCCTTCGGCAGATTTTCGATCAAGCAGCCGCTGTTTAACACATTGCCCCCGATTTTATACGGTTGATTATTAACAATTGCTTCCATTATATAAGACGCATATTCACCGGATCTTTTATGTTCAATTGCGCTTTCGCTTGCAAGCTTTGCGTATTCTTCTTGCCATCCTTTAATTTGTTCGACACACCTTCGCGGGTATTCGTCCAAGGGGATGTTAAAGTTTTCAATTAATTCTGGATATTTAGATTTGATATAAAAAGGATTGTATTCGGCATTGTGTTCGCTGGATTCCGTGCAGTAAAAACCCAGTTTATCAATGTAATCATAACGTACCATGTCCCAGTGTTTTTCTGACGCATTTTTTTCTTTTGCCTTTCGCCGGATTTGCGGGTATAGGTCGAGGTTATCTTTATCGCGGATATCAAGAAGCCAGCCCATGTGGTTGATGCCCGCAATTAGCTCACGCCGCCCTTCGAGGTTATCCTCCATACCAAGGTTTTTAAGCAGCCAATATGAGCAGCCCTGTACGCTGTGGCAAAGACCTACAGTTTTAACGCCTGTATAACGCTGCATAAAACCTGTAAGCATGGACATCGGGTTTGTGTAATTTAAAAGCCATGCGTCGGGGCAAGCCTTTTCCATAATACGGGCAAATTGTTCCATTACAGGAATTGTCCTGAGCGCGCGCATGATACCGCCGATTCCAAGCGTATCGCCGATTGTCTGACGCAGCCCGTACTTTTTGGGGATTTCAAAATCGGCGATGGTTGCAGGATCATATCCTCCAACCTGTATGGCATTTACCGCAAACGAAGCTCCCGCAAGCGCTTTTTCCAGATTTTCCGCACCCGCATAAGATGAGATTTTTGACCTGCCGCCTTTTCCCTTGTTTATGGCTTCCAAAATTTGCGCGCTTTCATTCAGTCTTTGAGGGTTAATGTCGTATAACGCAATTTCACAGTCGCGGAGGGTTTCGCTTGACATGCAATCGCCAAGAAGGTTGCGGGCAAAAACCGTGCTTCCTGCGCCTAAAAAAGTTATTTTTACCATATTTATCCTTATTTTGTAATTTTACTATGTTTTGCCTTGTCCGTCAAATATTCTGTTCGTAATATGCCAAGGATTCAGAAAGACTCATTTCTTCAGGCAAATGGTAGACAAACAGCAGAAATGTATGCTTTCAACAGGCTTTTGCGCGATCGCCTGTGTTGTTTGGGTTACAGCATACATTTCTGCAATTGGCTGTATTACACTGTTATCTGATACCTGTTCGCTGCTTCTGTATGTTGAATATTGTATAACAATATGCTATACTTTTGGTATGGCGGATTTGATTTTTGAATGGGATGAAGGAAAAAACAAGCTGAACCAGAAACTTCATGGAATTGCATTTGAAGATGCAAAGTTTGTTTTTAACGATCCGTTCAAGATAATAATGCCGGATTTGTATCACAGTGAAAAAATTGTAAGCCGTGTTCTTTTTGTGGTTTTCACCGAACGGAGTGAAAATATCATTAGAATTATATCGGCAAGAACGGCAACAAAAGCCGAAAGGAAATTGTACAATGATCAAAACAACCAAATTAAATCGAAACGATAAGCCTACAAAAGAACAGTTAATGAGAATTGAAAAAGCCGCAAAAATGCCCATTGCCAGTGATAACGACAGTCCTGTTTATACATCCAAACAATTAGCCTATCTTTATATGGAGTCAAAAAAGATCAATAAAAAACAAACAGTGGGAATCAGGTTAAATCAAAAAACGATAGAAATGTACAGGGATTTCGGAAAAGGCTATACCGGAATTATGGCGGCGGTGCTTGATTATGCAATTAATCATCCGGATGTGTTGAGGAAAGCTCTTTAAGAATAAAAAATTTGGGCACGGGGGCAAATGGTAGACAAACATCAGAAATGTATGCTGTTAATCAACTTGGGCGATCCGCGCAAAAGCCTTCGTCGTCCGGTCGGCTGCCAAAAGGGGCGGGTAATGTATTCAAATTACACAAGGTTCTGTTAATTTTTGTAAAACGTGTTGGCACCGAATGTCCTCCTCTGGCTTTTGCGCGATCGCCTGTGTTGCCTGGGTTACAGCATACATTTCTGCAATTGGCTGTTTTACTTGGTTGACAGTATTTATCTACGTGGGGGTGTTTAACTAACCCACCTAATTGTCTATATGCGCTTTGCATAGAAAATTATGAATTAATAGCGCATATAGACATCGGTTCAGCTAAAGACCGGGATTATCCCCCAAGTCTAAAGATATATCCTTGCCCTCACTATTAATAGTGAGTGGTCCATACCAGGTTTCAAACAACTGTTGCTCCCCCCAAATATAATCCGAAAAACCTCTTATATAAAACTCTACTTCTGTTATAGTTATATTATCTGGGTATGCAAAAGTTTTTTCCCATTGTGATATTGTATCATTAGGAGCGAAACTTGTCCAAGCTAAATAGCCGTCGTACCCTTGTGAATGTATGTCAATAACTATATAAGGAACCGACTGCCCATCTATAGAAACATCTATTGTTCCGCTTAGCGTTATTAAATTAAGTTTCCCAATATCTATTAACATATTCGATTTGCTCTCATTATCAATGCTCACAGGTTCTTGCCAGATTCCAAATAACCGTTGCTCCCAATCCATTGTATCGTCCGAAAAAATTCTTATATCAAACTCTACTTCTGTTATATTATTTGGGTATAAAAAAGTTATTTCCCATTGTGATGTTGTACTATTAGGAGCGAACATTGTCGAACCTAACCTGTCGCCGTACTCCGATGAATATATGTCAATAACTATATAAGGAACCGACTGCCCATCTATAGAAACATCTATTGTTCCGCTTAGCGTTATTGAATTAAGCTCCCCAATATCTATTAATATGTTCGATACATCTATATTATGAATGTACAACGGGTTGGCAGGTTCATACGAGACATTAAATAGAAGCTCCTCCCCATCCCCCCAGCCGGTTATGTCAAATCTTACCCTTCTTTGGGAACTCAGGCTTAGCATTCTTATTGACCAATTTGCAGTTGTATCATCGGGAGTAATGACAGTCTCGCCTAATCTATCATAGGTATCATAATCATAGATATCAATTACCAAAGATGGAACCTTCGATCCATTCATTGAAATATTAATTGTTCCACTTAATACAATAGATTTAAGGCTAACTGCTCCAAGTATAATATTTCCCTGATTTTGGCTTGAAATATCTACAGAACCCGGAATTGCAATCCACATACTTTCATTTTCGCCAAACCATATTAAAATGTTAAACCTTACTTTTCCGGCGGAAAACTTATTACCTTCGTATAACGGCATTGTCCAATCAAACTGCCCGGATGTACCGGTTACGGCAATATGCCCAAAGCTCGATGACTGCCATCCATCACCATAGGCGACAATAGTATTTACAGATGCACCGTCAGGAATATCATTCAAAGTTATCTTGCCGGATAGTTCGCCAATTTTTATACCTAACTCCGGGTCGGTTTCATCTGTATAAGTGCCTTGAGACTTTGCATTGTTAAAAACGCCGGTTGCAGTGTTAAGCGCGGTAATCGCACCGGACACCGTATTATACGCCGCATCTTCATTGTTAAATGTTCCGTTCGCGCTGTCTATCGCTGTATTAAAAGTTTCCATTTGCCCGCTTGTAACCCAGTATGTTCCAACAGGCACTGTTGATGCGTTTTCTGCAGTTGCTACATTTGCTTTCGCGTTGTTTGCTGTGGAGATTACGGAGTTCAATTCGGCTTTGACTGTTGTTGTCGGCGTTCCCGGGGTTTTTGCGTCTCTAAAAGCAAGCATTGCGTCCGTAAGGGCGATGTAAACAGCATTATAATCACCTGCATCTTCTATGGCTTCTTCAGCACCGATTATTGCATCGGTAAGAGCGGTTAATACGCTCTGGGAAACCCATTCTTTTAACGGGCTTATATCATTGCCGTTTTCACTTGCAGCGACACCTTCTTTTACAGAGGCAGCTTCGGCGATTAAATCACTAAGTTCGTCTTCGTCAACATTATCTTTTTCCCCGTCTTCCTGCGCGTTAATGAATGTATCTATCGCGTCGTTAAGAGCCGTTACGGCATTATTTATTTCATCCTGAGCCGAAGCGGTGGTTAATGCGCTTTCCGCTTCAGCAATTGCTGTATCGAAAGTTTCCATCACTTCCGCTGTTACCCATTTTCTGCCAAGAACAACATTTTCCGCGCTTTGCGCCGTGGTAACTTTGGCTCTTTCGCTCTGTGCCCGAGCTATTGCTTCATTAAGCGCCGTATAGCTGATCGCGGTTCCGTAGCCGTTTTCTGTTTTTGCATTTTGAAAGTCAACTACTGCGTCGTTAAGGGCTATTACGGCTGCGTCCACTATTGATTGATTACCGTTAAGCGCGGCTTTTGCCGCGGCGATTGCAGTATCAAAAGCCGTTCTTTCTGTTTGTTTAACCCATTCCTGACCGAAAGGGACATCGGATCCGTCTGCGGAAACCGCTGTGGAATCGCGTAAGGCTTCGGCTTCGGCGATTTTAGCCGTAAGCGCGGAAGTATTGGTTTCTGTTCCGGGCGGCGGACAGCCAATGAATGTAATTGCGAAGATCAGTAAAATTGCGGTTATAATCCAATTTTTTTTGACCATGTTATTCCTCCTTTAAACGGGCATAAAAAAACTTCCGGGGCGGCATTTTTTCCAAATAACATTTGGTGGGAAAAATCCCATGCTTGGCCCATGAAGTTTTTTGTTTGATTATGAGAAAATAATTTGTATAAAAATATCGGTCTTTCTTTGTTACTTTGCGGGGGGGGGGGGGGGGCAAAAAACAAATTTTTGGAAAACAATGTTTTCGGGGGAAAAAAAGGGGGGAGAAAGGGCGGACTTTTTG
>Ga0099364_10001558_pt1 | contig 37464 bp, 15 predicted proteins | sample TergutTh196P3_FD_73070 | JGI IMG/M metagenome (GOLD analysis project Ga0099364, IMG submission 73070) | Microcerotermes parvus P3 segment gut microbial communities from Pointe-Noire, Republic of the Congo - Th196 P3 | ecosystem: Host-associated > Arthropoda: Insects > Digestive system > Gut ... | reverse complement strand
AACTATCAGTATTGTGGATATGGCAGGGCGCTTTGTTAATATCAAAACAAACGCCGACAGCTATACTAAAATAGACATGGGCAATTATCCTGCCGGTATCTATAGCGTTAGAGCAACCACAAATGCCGAAACCAAAACTACGAAAATTGTGATAAAGTAGTTTTCGAGAACCAATAACTAAAAAGCGCCGAAGAGTTTTCTTCGGCGCTTTTTTTATGCTCTAAAACATACGAAAAAATTATTTCAAGAAAAAAAATATTCCTAACTTTGTGTTGAGTGGATAGAATAGGCAAATGTGGTTAACACATCGGATGCTTAGTCCGTTTTTGTATGTTTATGGGGATGAAATTTATATTATATTGATACTTGCTCGCAATATTCATTGATATGAACCATCCCGTAAATCTTGAATACTTGAATAATAAATATTGAATTATCTAAATAACAAGTTGCATGAAAAAACCTATACTTTTGTATGTCTTTCTGAGTATCTCTTTGTTGATTTTTGGCGCAAAAATGCCCCAAAAGGGATATGTTGATCCCTACTACGTCGAAGAAGAATCCGGCACTGCCTATTTTTGGGATGGATTAGACGATGTATTTGAAAGCGAATGGCGTACGGAGCGAGTTAGTACGTCGTCAACAGACGTGCCTCCCGGAGTTTGCCCTGATTGTGTAAATGAATATCACGAAAGCACGGCTGCTTACTATGTATGTATAGACGCATTGATAGGACCCGATATCGGAGGTTATTGTGTTTGTTATTGTACCGATTTTCCCAATTGCCCGGTACATAATAATGATAACCCATCCATAGGTGAATGTATATTAATAATGCCTTTAGGCAGTTATTTCTCGCTTTTTGTTTTCGCACTGTGTTATATCGGGTATATATACAGGAGAAAAAAACAAACCATTTTGAACCAGGATTTACAAGATTAACCAACAAAAAATCTTGATAATCACAAAATCTTGTAAAAACCTCGTGTCAAACAAATTTTAAAACCTTAAAACAACATAATTATGAAAACAAAATTACTAAAAATAAAACATTGGAAAGCATGGATGGCCACATTGATGTTGTTCTGTGCTTTGGGAACAGTGAATGCGCAAACAGAAACAGGAAACGGTACAAATAGTAGCACTTGTCCGAGCCGTTTGGTAGGGCGTGTTACGTTTGCCTATTGCGGGACAGAAACTGACCCGGAAAAATGGACGCTGAATGACATTAATTTTGATGGTCCTGCTACACAATCGTTTACTATAGATGCACCAGGCGGAACCCCTAGATTAACATTTTTGGAAACAGGCAATAGTTTAACCAATGGCAGATATGCTATTGTGCAAAATCCGAATGTGCTAACTGGGAAAAATGGCAATGCTCTTACAAGCCGTCCCAATAGCGATGGTGTTTTTTGCTGGATAAGAAACAATGATGGAGGCGACAATATTGTAAATTATAAAATCTCTGGTTTAAAAGCAGGACAATCTGCTGATGCTAAATATTTTATTAGAATCAGAATGTATAATTTGACCAATACCGGCGCTACTAATACGCAGTATGGCAATAATATGAAAGTACACGTTGGTGGAATTAATCAATTTGGTTACGATGGTAATCCTATGCAAGGCGGAACACCCGGATCAAGAATTTATTATGGACCATTTAATAATCCAACTGAAAACAATAAAGCTTGGAATCAAGACCAAACAAGCGATGTGCTTCAAAGAAACAATACACAAGGATATGCAATTTTCGAAGGAACATTTTGGATAGGGAAAAATGCTAACGGAGACAATAAAGGGAATACTTCTGAAAACGGATTTCAAATCCAAATAAGAGGCATGGACCATAATGATGCTGTGATGGGTATCGAATCTATCGAAGTTTGGGGCTGTATGGCAGACGAAGCGGCAGGTACTTCCGGTGAAGGGGAAAATCTATGTCTTTTGAGTGCCGCTCCCGAGCCTCCTGCCACAGCTCCTGATATCACTGCCGCAAGCGCAGGAAAAGATAGAATTAGAATTACGTGGACGGCAGTGCCCGGCGCTACAAGTTATGAGATTTTCGATTGTAACAACAATAAGATTGACGAAGTTACTACAAGAAGCTTTTTGCATACGGGTCTAACTGAGGCAACAGAATATTGCTACACAGTAAGAGGAATAAATGCTTATGGCCCAGGTCCTTTTTCCACACAAGACCGTGCTACACCCATGTGTGCCAATTCATTCGACATTTGTATGGCCGAAGAAGCTAATACGACTGCTGCTTGGCACGGTGGCAATGGAAACGCTGAAAATTCAGGTGTTACTCTCGGAGGGTGTGCAGGAAATTTATGCTGTCATAACAACGACAGTTGGTGGCGTTATCTTGCGCCTGAAGATATTTGTGAAGGTTGGTATGCCGTAGAACTTACCTATGCAAGAAATGATGGTGGCTGGCAAGGCGATGGTGCACCTACATTAGGTACGTCATCGAACAAAGCCAACGCTACAGTAACTTTCGCCTGTTTTGGAGGCACCGGTGGTTGGGGTGGCAATGCTTCTAATTTCCGGACTACCGACGGACAAGGTCTTATTTACTTGACGCCCGGGTGTGATATTTATTATTTTAACAATGGCGGAGGTGTAAACCCGAAAAAACTTGCATTTGCGCCATACGTAGACCCTAACCCATTTGACGCTTGTGCAGGAAACATTTATTATAATAGAAAAAACTGGTCGTTGACTGCCAGTAAAAACAACATAAGAGCATATCGTGCATTATATAATAATAATGACAGATGGGACACTAATGCAAATAAAGCAGATGGCGACAATGTGATATTAGACATGATAACAGCCAAGCAAATCAACAGAATAGTGTTATATCAGATGGGTAGCAATGGCGATTATCCGCGTAGTCCTTCCATAGAAGTGTCAAATAATGGAACAACATGGACTTCTGTTTCCGGTCTTACAGTTACACCTTCTACTAATACAAATACAGATAGTACCATTATTGACTTTCCGCTTCAAAACGCAAGATATGTCAAAGTAATAACGCAATCGGGTGGAGGTTATTGGAGTATTACTAATATACACGCAAGATATATCAAACCTGCCGCTGCTACAGCTGTAACAGGGCTTACGGCAACACCTGTAAGTACTTCGCAGATAAACCTTACTTGGAGTGCTGCCACAAATGCTGCTTCATACAGCATCCATCGCAGTTTGTTAAGTGAATCAGGTTATGCATATATAGGAAGCACTACCGGACTAACATTCAATAATACAGGATTAAGTCAAGAAACTACCTATTATTACCGTGTGTATAGTAGAACTGCGTGTGATTCAGTTTTTGTTGCTGTTAATGCCACAACGCTTGTACCTTGCCTTGAAGCCAGCGTAGGCGGTAGTGTAATGTCAGCATCATCCGCTAACGTAATTTCGGGCACAAACAGCACCCTGCTTACTTTAGAAAATAATGTAGGAGCCGTAGTTCGCTGGGAATCAAGCACTGACGAAGGTGCCACATGGTCGTCCATCGCTCATACCGGAAATACCTACACGGCAACCAACATTACCGCCACCACGCGCTATCGTGCCGTAGTAAATAACGGCACAGGCTGTAGTAATGAAAACTCGGTGGCTGCTATTGTTACTGTTGAACCCACATCAATAGATGAAGATGCAGGAATAACTTGTAATGAAGCACCTACAGTATATATGATTATCAATGATTGGAGTGGTCGCTATATGTTTGATAATGGCGGAGCAAATGTGCTGGTAACAAATGGCAGTGCAGGGCAATATGTTTCAATAACACATCCAACACGTCCAACACCGCCTACTCCTGCTGTTGCGCCTAATGGATATTGGGTGTTGGGCAGCAATGCACCCGGAACTTATGGAACATGGAGAAATTTTTCTACCGGAAAATATTTAATGCGAGCTAATACAGGAAGAAATACCGATTGTAATACTTCAACAAATGGCTTTATAATAAATATGGAATCAACTGCATCAAACAATAATCTGCAGAATTGGCGTTTGCAAGATGGTAACAGATATTTATTGATGTGTCAAGAAGGTCCTTCTGCAGCACATGCTGAACCTTCTGCCGGTGGTGGTGACCAAGGCAATTGCAATATATACGCTGAACCGGGATGTACAGCAAGAGATGATCGAGGAACAAGGCGCTGGCATTTGATTTCAGCTACTAACCCATTCGACCTTGCCGTTACAAATGTAGTTACAAGTGCAAGCCAAGTAGCACTCAGCACTCCACAATTTACTGCTACTGCCACTATTAGTAATGCCGGTACAGCAGCTATTCCTAACGGTACAATAATTAAGGTAAGATTTGAATTCAATGGTCAGTTCTTCTATGGAACGCATGGTACAGGAATACCTGCCGGTGAAACAAGACAAGTAACTGCAACTATTAATCCGATAATATTAACCGCCGTAGGTGGCGCACCCGTAAATGTTACTGTTAATAGCGATAATAAGATACTTTTTGAAAGCAATTGTAGTAATAATAAAATGCCATCGAGCAACGTAAGAGTAGTTGAAACAATCACTTGCGAACTCGTTACCACCAACAATATAACTTTCAGTGCGTCCAAAACAGTATTGTGCAGTAACCTCAGCGAAAATGCCACTTTCTCGCTCGACGTTTCGCAAGAAGATGTAATTTACAAACTCTATTATGAAAGTGTATTGCAAGATACAAAAGTAAGCACAGGTGGCGAAATTACATTTAGCGGAACTTACAGTGCAGCCGGTACATATACCGTAACTGCCGAGGGAGATGGTACTACCTATTGCAATGACGTAGTTACTTTCGGTACGATAAACATCACGGTCAGCAATGCACCCGGTATGTCTGTAATCTCTCCTATAGTGCACAACGCAACAAACAATGGTCTTGTTATAACATGGTCTGCTGCTAGTAATGCGACATCTTATAATCTTTTAAGAGGTACAGACGGCATAACATTCCCAACAACCATTACCGGTGTAACTTCTCCTCATACCGATAATACAATTGTTGGTTATGGCCTTTATTATTACAAAGTGGTAGCAATAAATACTTGTGGTAATGCAGAGTCTACACCCCAAAGTGGTCAATTGTGTATTTCCACCGTTTATGGAAACGGCGGAAATCCAAGACTTGCCAACACAAATATTTTTGCTCGTGAATACGACAATGGCGGTGCAAACTGTGCATTCTACAGACCAACAAATCCGGGACATCACGGTGATAGAGACGGCGCTGCCATTACGACTAATCCGAGTTTCTATAACGACCATCCTACTGAAGGAGGTCGAGTGTTAAGTCATACCAGAGCCGGCGACTGGCTACAGTTTACCGTAGAAGTTACCGAACCGGGTGCTTATGACTTTATTGCCTCTACCATAGGTGGCGACGGTACATATTCTATTATTTTTGACATATTTAATGAAGATATGACTCGTGCAGCAGGTACCGACACCTACACTATTAATCGTACAGCAGGTTCTTGGAACGATAATTTCTCTGAGACTTCTGTCGCCGGACCAAACAACTTGCCGGCAGGCATCTATAAAATAAGAATGACAATAGGAGGAGGCGCAAATAACGCTTTGGGTAATTGCAATGTTCGACATTTTAGTTTATGCAAAAGACAAACTGTTACACCTACAGTTTCATCAACAAACGTTTGCGTAGGAACTAATTTACAAACCATAATAAATACTGAGCCCGCTCCAACCGGTATTACCGGCTATTGGCAAACATCTGCAACCGGAACAAGCACAGCAAATGCGGCTTCATACACAGCACCAACAGGAACATATTATTTGCGTTACAGAACAAATGATTGCAGCTGCTGGAGCCCGGCTTCCGTTGCCGTTACCGTTGTTGCGGCAAGTGTAGCAGGTACATTAACTGCCAATGCCGATGCAGTATGTTCCGGCGGAACCGGTACTACACTTACACTTGGTGGCAGTCGCACCGGCAATGTAATTCGTTGGGAATCCTCAACAGACGGCGGCACTAATTGGGCTCCTATAGAAAATACAACAACAAGTCTCAGTACCGGAAGTCTTACACAAGCGACTCAATATCGTGCTGTGGTGCAAAACGCTCCTTGCAACCCTGTAAATTCGAATACAATTACTGTTAATATAATGACTACGCCCGCCACTCCCGGTGCAATCAGTGGTGAAACCGACGTATGCGCAGGCGCTTCGCGAACATACAGCATAGAAACTGTAACAGGTGCAACATCTTATGTGTGGACATTGCCTATCGGCTGGTCGGGTACTTCTACAAGCAATAGCATAACCGTAACGGTAGGTAGTACTACAGACGACGCAGTTATTAGCGTAAAAGCAGTAAACCAATGCGATGAGAGCGCAAACCAAAACTTAGAAATTACCGTAAATGCTGCTCCCGGACAGCCGGTTATTACCGGCTCGGCAAACGTATGCCCGAATACACCGGCAGTAGCATACGAAGTTGAAGAACCGCTTATCGGCGTAACATACACTTGGGAAATTTCAAGTGGTTGGTCTATCGCAGGCGCAAGTACCGGCAACGAAGTTACCGTAAATGCAGGTACAACAACCGGCACCATTACCGTAACGGCAAGCCAAAGCGGCTGTACAAGCCAAGCAACGCGGACAGTAAACATTCAAAGTGTAGCTACGCCCACGCTCGGTAATATAACTCATACCATTGAAGATACGCCTGCGCCTTCTTTCAACGGAACAGGTACACCCGTTAATGGCGCAACCATAATAGGATACCAATGGTATAAAGGAGAAGTAAGCACAGGTACAGCAATTTCCGGTGCAACAAATGCAACTTTCTTTCCACCTGTAAATGGCTTGGGCGAAGAAAAATACTATGTAGAAATAACTCATTCTTGTGGTGTAACATATTCTAATGCAGCTACCGTTACCGTAAATGCACAAAATCCACCGATGTTTGTGTGTAATGAAGCAGCAGGTGGTGACAGTGAATTTTCGGAAGGAGGAAGTACATTGCAAGGTAGTGGTTGGCAGAACCACTGTTCCGGAATGTTATCATGGACACCTCCCATTGCTTCAAACACTCTTAGTAGCCATTTATCATTAAGAGGACAAGGGCAATATAGTTGGGATTGGAACTATACTCATGCTGTGCTAAAGATTAAAGGCGACGAAACTAAAGTAGGTTTAGAAATGTCAGGGAGAAGTTGTATTACGGATGCAAGTGCAGCTGTTTATCCTATTACAGTAGTACCAGCAGCAGATGGTTTTGTATATGCTGTATATGCAATTTCTGCTGAAGCATGGAGTTATCCCAATTTAGTAATAAGTCCAAACACAACAGTAGAGATCGCCGGAGGTTGGTTTACTAATACACCTCCTAGTCCCAGTACCGCCGAAGCTCCTGACTTCACAGTAGAAGCCATCGATATATCAAGCAATGACGGTGCGGTAAGAATCAATAGCGTAACCATAGGCAATATTGACGGAACAGCAGCGATTGTGCCTACTCAAGCAAATCCGATAATAGTTCAAGTGAATATTGGCGGTATATGGCGTACCATAGCCATTGAAAGTGGGAATATACCGGTAAATGACTCGGGAGAATATCCTGTTAACATTGATTTTCCAATGTTGACTCCCAGTACATACGAAGTTACTGTAAGAGTACAAGGAAATGTCGATGAATTGGATTGCGATAACAATGTCCTTTTACCTAAACCTGAGGTTGTTGTAAGAAAAATAGATAAAATTATTTGGTCGAATGCATGTGAGGAAAATGACCTTTGGAGCAATGCTAATAACTGGGTATTGGAAGATGAAGTTACTTCATTAAAGAATGTTTACTTTGTATTATCTGAAGATGTAACGGTGATTATTCCATCGCCCAACAAAATTAAAGACGGCAAATATCCCGAAAAACCTGCCGGAGATTTCGGTAAAATTTACCATTCGTTGGAAAAAAGAGTTCAAAAAATCATTGTAGAACCTGGAGCATCTATATTAATGGAGCCATTCCAAGGTAAATACGGTTGGTTGGAAACATCACTTAAAATAACAGATCGTACCGGTTGGACGCTGGTTGGTCCTAATGTCTTGCCCAATAGAAGAGGCATGGTTTCGGGCGATTATTTCTTGAATAACGAACCTCATGTGTATATAAGACCTATGATTGTTAGTTATAATGACCCGCAAGTGCCTACTGTAACATGGAACAAAACTTTCCCAAGTACAACTGAGTCTATTACAACAGATAGTACCTTTGCCATCAGAGTTCCCAACGAATACGGACGATTTAAAGATCAGGCAGATTTCTTCTATGATCCGGGAGCATCACTTCTCGGTAAACTTGGCTTCCCTAACGAGCCGAACCCTGCCAAAAGAGATACCGCTGGTACCGGAGCCGTTTATCTTGAATTCAAAAATGCACTGGCTCATGAACATACCGGAATTGAATTCGGAGTGGAAACAAATAAGTTTGTACGTATGACCAATGTATTTTTGGCTAACATAAGCGTTGAAAAATTTACCGATAGATTTGGAGGACAAATCGCTGTTTGGAATGGAAGTTCTTTTGTTACAAATGGTAAAGAATATATCGAACCAATGGAAGCGTTTTTCTTTAAATACGAAGGAGAAGCAAGTGAATTAGTTAATGATGGTAAAATTCTATTGAAAGAATCGCAATTATGCGACATCAATATCGCGCCAAAACTATCAGCTCGCTCGGCTTTCATCGAACCGGAAATTATTATCACAGCAAGTACAGGTAATAAATCTACTAAAACAGCTTTCAGATATGATTCGGAAGAAAGAGGTATTAAAAATTTGTCGAAATTGTTTGTCGGTGCTGATCCGGATACAGGCGATCATGTTTCCGATATTTTCTCCTATGTTCAGGCAGAAAGCTATCAACGTCAAGCTTTTAAAAATACAAATGCGACATTCGATTTAGGTATCAACATGGCAAAAGCCAAATCGGTTACTCTTACTGTTGCAGGTGCTGATGAGTTTGAAGAAGCGTACCTGGACGATAAAGAGTTAGGCATAACTTACAACCTACATACAGATGAGATTCCATCGGTTGAGTTAATTGCCGGAAGAAACAAAGACAGATTTGTACTTCGTTTGGTTGCCTTTGGATTCGAAGAACCTTGCAATGATCCTGAGTGTTGCGAAGATCCTGAATGCGGCGAGCCTACTACCAATATAAATAATGTTACCGAAAAAGGTATCCATATTTATACCGAAGACAATCGCCATGTAGTAGTCAGTGCACAAGTAGGTCAAGTGATAACAACTATTAGCATCGTAGATATGGCAGGTCGCGTGGTTAACGTTAAACCAACCGCCAACAGTTATACTCGCATCGATATGGGCAATTATCCTGCTGGAATCTACAGCGTTAGAGCTACTACAAACAATGAAACAAAAGCAGTGAAAATTGCTATAAAGTAATTAAGTTATAAGCTGTAGATAGTAAGATTTAAAGGTTAAACAAATTAAAATTAAAATTTGCAACTTATAACTTAAAACTAAAAAACGCCGAAGAAATATCCTTCGGCGTTTTTTTTATTATCTTTGTACCTTCAAACATAACTATATGTCAACACAAAAAGTTATCATATCTTCCGATTGCGCCGCCGACTTGACTTCTATATTGCAGCAAACAACATATTCTTCTATCTATATATTGACCGATACCGTTACGAAGGAACTTTGTCTACCACAGTTGCAAGGAATTAATTTGTTAAGTTCAGCAAAAACAGTAGAAGTAAAGGCAGGCGATGCAAATAAAAACATCGCGACACTTACAGACATTTGGCAAACACTGACCGAAACAGGCGCAACCCGAAAATCGTTGCTCATAAACCTCGGCGGTGGAATGATAACCGATTTGGGCGGATTTGCCGCTTCTACTTTCAAGCGAGGCATTGATTATATCAACATTCCCACCACGCTGCTGGGCGCGATTGACGCAGCAGTAGGCGGAAAAACGGGAATTAACTTTTTAGGATTCAAAAATGAAATCGGCGTCATAAATCCCGCCGGATACGTGTTGATCGACGCGAATTTTTTCAAGACATTAGACCACGCGAATTTCCTTTCGGGATATGCCGAAATGCTGAAACACGCGCTAATTTATTCCGAAGAAGAATTGAAAAAAACGCTTGATTTTGACCTCTCAAACATTGATTATGATGCGCTTCGATCGTTGCTCACAACGTCTGTAATGATAAAAGAAGTGATTGTGGAAAAAGATCCGACGGAGCAAAACATTCGCAAGTCGCTTAACTTTGGACACACCATCGGTCACGCTTTCGAAAGTTTTTCGTATGAAGTCGAGCGACCAATATTGCACGGTTATGCGATTGCCTTCGGAATGATATGCGAATTGTACCTTTCGCATAGAAAAGTACATTTCCCAAAAGAAAAATTACAACAAATCTGTCAATTAATCGTTGATAATTACGGCAGGTTTGAGATTACTTGCAAAGATTATCCACGTTTGTACGAATTGATGCAGCACGACAAAAAAAATGATTCGGCAGCGATTAATTTCACGCTGCTGGGCACGGTGGGCGATATCAAGATAAATCAAACTGCCACAGAAAAAGAAATTTTTGAAGCATTGGATTTTTATAGAGATGTAGTAGGATTTTAAATTTATAATTTCAGTTCCGTTAGGAACATAATATTGGTAAAAATTTGATTAATCCGGTGTTTGAGTGCCGTTAGGCACGTAATATATATATTAAAGATGGCGTACCTAACAGCACGCAGACGGTGGACGGAATGATTTTCTACCAATATTTCGTGCCTAATGGCACTTTGGCTACACCGATTTTCAATTCAACCCGTCATTCGCATAACAATTAAATGATGACAATAACTGCTCCAACAAAACTAAACGGAACGATTTGTCTTCCGTCTTCAAAAAGCATTTGTAATCGCGCATTGATTATAAACGCGTTGTCGTACAGTCCTTACAAGATTCAGAATCTTTCGGATTGTGACGATACGCGTGCGGTTGTGACGGTGTTGAATTCAGATTCAAATCACTTCGATATTGGCGCAGCAGGCACAGCGATGCGATTTCTGACGGCTTACTTGTCGAAAATCGTAGGCAAATGGACAATCACAGGCAGCGAGCGAATGAAAAAACGCCCGATTCGCATTTTGGTTGATGCGTTGAACTCGTTGGGTGCGCGAGTGGAATACTTGGAAGAAGAAGGATTTCCTCCATTGCGGATATTCGGCAGCGCATTGCAAGGCGGCGAAATAGAACTCGACAGCAGCGTGAGCAGTCAATATATCTCGGCGTTACTGATGATTGCACCAACGATGGAAAAAGGGTTAAGCATAAAACTAAAAGGTCATTTGGCATCAAAATCATACGTACAGATGACGCTGAAAATAATGAAAGATTTTGGCGTAAAAGCCACTTGGAACAAAGGAAAAATAATTGTTCCACCGCAAGAATACAAACCGATAACATTTAAAGTAGAGTCAGATTGGTCGGCGGCATCATACTGGTACGAAATAGTGACGTTGCTCGGCGAAGGTGAGATTTTGCTGAAAGGATTGAAAAAAGACAGTTGCCAAGGCGATGCCAAGATCGCCGAATTATTTGCGTTGCTCGGCGTGCAGTCATCTTATACCGAAGAAGGTGTATTGCTGACTGCCAATAACGAAATGACATCTTGTATGATTTACAATTTCGTTGACCAACCCGATTTGGCACAGACATTTGTCGTAACGTGCTGTTTGTTGAACGTTCCGTTCTCTTTTACAGGTTTAGAAACCCTAAAAATAAAAGAAACCGACAGAACTGCTGCGTTGATTACCGAAATGGCAAAGTTGGGTTACAAGCTCAACGAAACAGAAGAAGGTGCACTGGAATGGAACGGCGATAAGATTAAACCCGAAAAAAATCCGGCAATTGATACGTACGACGACCACCGTATGGCGATGTCGTTTGCGCCCGCGGCGATAAAAATACGCGGTTTGGCAATCAACAATCCCGAAGTGGTAAGCAAGTCTTATCCAACTTTTTGGGAAGATTTGAAAAGCGTGGGATTTGAAATACAAGCCCCCTAAATCCCCCAAAGGGGGACTTTCAGAAGTAATAAAGTAAATGTATTTTTAATTATAAAACCGTACCTTTCCGGTTCTCCCCTTTTGGGGGAGTTAGAGGGGGCTCAAATATGAAATTAGCATTAATCGGATATGGCAAAATGGGGAAAGAAATCGAAAAGATTGCCCTTTCTCGCGGACACGAAATAGTGAGTGTTATTGATGTAAATAATATCGAAGATTTTGATTCAGAAGCGTTTAAGAGCGCAGATGTGGCAATAGAATTTACGATGCCAAAAGTAGCGTTGGAAAATTACCGCCGAGCATTTGCCTCCAATGTAAAAGTTGTTTCAGGAACAACAGGTTGGCACGAACATATCGACGAAATAAAAGAAGCCTGCAAAAACGGCAATACGCTTTTTTGGGCATCGAATTTTAGCTTGGGTGTGAATATTTTCTTCGCCGTGAACGAACATTTGGCAAAAATAATGAATGATTTTCCGTCGTACAACGTAATGATGGAAGAAGTACACCATACGCAAAAACTTGATGCACCGAGTGGAACCGCGATTACGTTGGCAGAAGATATTTTGGCGAACATCGACCGCAAAACAAAATGGATAGAAGAAGAAGGTTCTACTGCAAAAACAAATGATGAACTTTCAATTTTCTCCATTCGCGAAGGCGATGTGCCGGGCATACACAGCATAATGTACGATTCGGAGGTTGATAGTATTATGATAACACACGATGCAAAAAACAGAATAGGATTTGCACTTGGTGCAGTAATTGCCGCCGAATTTACGGCAACACATACCGGCTTTTTGGGAATGAAAGACTTGTTAAAATTTTAATTAATAATTGACGATTTTAGATTGACGATTTACGATTTCAGGTACACTGATTATCAAAAAATCCCCAATCTAAAATCGTAAATCTAAAATCGTAAATCTTATGAATAATATCGCGTCAGCGTCTGTGAAACAATGGATTAAATTTTCGATAGCCACCGCTATACTAATCTTTTTTGTTTTTTGGTTGGGAAATGCCTGGTGGCTGTTGTTATTGCCGTTAATTTTCGACATTTATATCTCAAAATTTATTCCATGGACAGCATGGAAACAGTCGGAAAACAAAGTATTGCGCACAATTGCCGAATGGGTTGACGCCATTTTGTTTGCATTGGTAGCGGTGTATTTGATTAATACGTTCTTTTTCCAGAACTATAAAATACCGTCTTCGTCGCTCGAAAAAACGCTGCTGGTGGGCGATTTTCTTTTTGTGAGCAAATTGGCGTATGGTCCTCGCGTGCCGATGACGCCGTTGTCTTTTCCACTGGCGCAACACACGTTACCGATTATCAACACAAAATCATACATCGAAAAACCGCAGTTGGAATACAGACGACTCAAAGGTTTCGGTAACGTAAAACTGAACGATATTGTAGTGTTTAATTTCCCGACGGGTGATACAGTAGCATTGAAAATGCAAAATCCCGATTATTACACGTTGGTTATGCAAGATGGTCGCGAGCGTGTGAATAGCGATAAAAATAAATTTGGCGACATCGTTTACCGTCCTGTCGATAGGCGCGAAAATTATGTGAAACGATGCGTGGCATTGCCCGGTGATACGCTTCAAATAATCGATAACCAAGTGTATATCAATGGACAAAAACAGGCAGATATTCCCGGCGTGCAATTCAATTATTATGTGCAAACAACGGGACAATATTTTTCTGACGAAATGTTTGATAACTTGGGAATCAGTAAAGATGACCGATTACTAATGAATAATGTTCAAGGCGGAATCGGAGTGCTTGATTATTTAGGTTTCGAGCGCAACAAAATGGGTAATCATACTCCTGTTTATCGCTTGCCGTTGACATCGGAAATGTTGGCAAAACTGCAAAAACTGCAAGCCGTTTCTGAAATAAAAATTGAACCTGCAATTCTTGTAGGCGGATATACGTTTCCGCTTGGCAATACGGAATGGACAAGAGATAATTACGGTCCGCTTTGGATTCCCAAAAAAGGAACTACCGTTGCTATAAATGCTTCTAACCTGCCGATATACGAACATATTATCCGTAATTATGAACGTAATCAATTGGAATTGAAAAACGGCGAAATTTTCATCAACGGCGAAAAGGCGGAAACATATACATTCAATATGGATTATTATTGGATGATGGGCGACAATCGTCATAATTCATTAGATTCGCGCAGTTGGGGCTTTGTTCCCGAAGACCACATTGTGGGACAACCTGTTTTTATTTGGCTTTCGTTGGATAAAGATAAAGGTCTTTTTAGTGGGAAAATTCGTTTTGATAGGTTCTTCAAAAATGCTCGGCGCTAAATGTCATTGCGGGCTTGACCCGCAATCTCACGAGAAATGTGATTGTCAGGAGATTGCGAGTCAAGCCCGCAATGACAAAGTGCTTTTCCTTTCTTCAGCATATCTCGCTCCGATTCAGTATTACAGCAAATTAGTTCATTATCCGGTTTGCATCGAAAGGCATTGTCATTATGTGAAACAAACGTACAGAAATCGCTGTAACATCGCAACTGCCAACGGAGTAATTTCTCTTACCATTCCGGTTGATAAGGATAACAAAGAAAAATGCTTAACGCGCGATGTGCGGATTTCGGCGCATGATGATTGGCAAACGTTGCATTGGCGAACCATTGTTTCGGCTTACAACTCTACTCCTTTTTTCGAGTATTATCAAGATGATTTTCGTCCTTTTTACGAGAAAAAATGGGATTTCTTGTTTGACTTTAACTGCGAAATTCAGCAAAAAGTAATCGAATTACTGGATATTGATGTTGATATTCGCTTTACCGACGAATATAAAACCGATTTTCTTCCCAACGAAATTGATTTCAGAGAAGCTATCCATCCTAAAAAGAAAACGGAAGATGCCGATTTTTCGTTGATTCCTTATTATCAAGTTTTTGATAAAAAATTTGGATTTTTACCTAATTTAAGCATCATTGATTTGCTTTTTAATATGGGCAATGAAGCTGCGCTTGTATTAGAAAAATCCGTGAACAAAAACGAAAGTCAAGCGTTTTAATTAATAACGGAATACACGGATTAAACAGAATAACACGGTGATAATCCGTTTTTTCTGTGTATTCCGTGTGCAGTAAAAATTATAAATCTAAAATCGTAAATAAACTTATGGACACAAAAGAACGCTACTGGCGGAATATGTTAGTGTTGTTTATTGTTTTTCTCGGCATTATTTTGTTTCGGGAATTTCGCCCGATGTTTGCCGGTTTGCTGGGCGCCTTTACCATTTATATGCTAGTGCGGCAGCAGATGTTTTTTCTCACAGAAAAGAAAAATATGAACAAAATAGTGGCGGCACTACTTATACTGCTCGAAGTTATATTGTGCGTGCTTATCCCCATTTCGTTAATTTTTTGGTTGTTGTTTAAAAAGGTAAAAAACATCGGATTAAATCCGTCAGAATGGATTGATTCGATTCAGAAAACTATTGAAACATTGCAACAAGAAATAGGATACGATTTACTCAATATAGATAATATTCAGACCGTTACGGCTTATGTTGCCAAGGGAACTCAAATCGTGGTGGGTGAAGTAAGTTCTTTTGCTATAAATGCCGTGGTGCTGTTGTTTATCCTTTATTTTATGTTGCTGAATGGGAGAAAAATGGAAGCGTATATTGCCGACATATTACCTTTTAGTCAAAAAAACAAAAAAAGCATATTGAAAGAAATTCATCAAATGACCATTTCCAATGCAATAGGCGTTCCTTTGCTGGCTATTGTTCAAGGAACGGTTGCTGCAATTGGCTACTTCATATTTGGAATCGACAATGTGTTTTTGTTGGGACTTTTAACCGGTTTTGCCACCGTTATTCCCATTATAGGTTCATCTATTGTTTGGGCTCCTGTTTGTATTTATTTTGCCGCAACAGGAAATTGGTTTTCTGCCATTGGAATGATTCTTTATGCGCTCATTGTGATGCTGAACGTGGACAATGCTGTTCGGTTTATACTGCAAAAGAAATTGGCAGACACACATCCGTTGATAACTGTTTTTGGGGTAATTATAGGATTATCGCTGTTTGGTTTTTGGGGTGTTATTTTTGGACCAATTATGTTGTCGATGTTTTTTATCTGTATTGATATTTTTAAGCGGGAATATATTGATGCTTAAATAGTCGGAATCAGAATTTACAGAATTAGAAGATTAACAAGATTATGGTGATTGAGCGAACAAGTATCTTTGATACCATCTTCTTTCATCTTTTCGTGAATAACAAGTACATGCATATATTCGTTATCTTGAGCTTCCCTACCCCAATTTATTATAGCGTTAGCTTCGTCTATTTTAGTTGCATTTCTGAAATTACGCGAAAGGGAAACGTATTTTTTCATTTCCCATTCTCTGTAAGGAATAGATGCCAGTATTTCCAATAATTTTGCTTTGGGCAACGAATGTTTCTTGCCTGCAACCAAGTTCAACGTTCCAAAAAGGAACTTTGCCATTATGTTATATGGATACTTTTTCGCTGTAACGTAGCTAATTGTTCTTGTTTTAAACTCATACTGGTAGGATTTCTTTGCTGTATTTGCGCTTAAACTTCAACCAATGGACAAACTCCATTACGCCATAGATTAAACAGGTTACGCCAACAAGAATAAAGAGCGTTTCCAGCGTTTTGAAAGGATTCAACAAAACAAGAATTCCCGCCATCACTACCAGCAAGGGCGCTATATAAAAAAGCATAGGAACAGTTGTTTTTTTTCGGGCACGAATTAAGTTCACAATTTGCTCAATACCGCCGAGCAAAAGAAGTGCGCCCAATAGGTACATCAATACGCTGATAAAAAAATACGGAACTGATACTAATATCACACCGAAAAGCAAACTGCCAATTCCTGCAAGTAGAACCGGAATTTCGGGACGTTTTGTTCGTTCGGAAGTAAAGTAGCTGATAAGCGAAATTAATCCCGGAACAATAAAAAGGATACCAATCGCAATCACGACATAAAAGATTGCATTTTTGGGTCCTAATATCAGCAACACGCCAAGCACAATCGCGGAAATGGCGCGAATCATAAAGTAATTGATTAATTTTTTCATACTATACATTGGTTCAAAATTATTTAAACAAAGATAATCATTAGTAATTAATTTTAAACCTATTTTAAAAAAATTAGTCATTCATAGATTTAACAAATATCGTAATATCTATAAATATCTAAACATTTTATTATTATTTTTGCACTTCCATTTCAAGAAAATAAAAAATGAAAAAATTTAAACGTACCACTATCACTGCTGCTTTGCCTTATGCCAATGGTCCCGTGCATATCGGGCACTTAGCAGGCGTGTATATTCCCGGCGATATTTATGCTCGTTATCTCCGATTAACAGGCAAAGATGTACTGTTTGTTGGTGGCTCCGACGAACACGGCGTTCCTATTACGCTCAAAGCAAAAGCCGAAGGAATTACGCCTCAAGATGTGGTTGACCGTTATCATAATATCATTAAAAAATCGTTTGAAGACTTCGGAATTTCATTTGACGTTTATTCGCGCACCACTTCCGAAATTCATTATAAAACTGCTTCCGAAATTTTTCTTACCGTATACGAAAAAGGCGGATTTATTGAGAAAAGTTCGGAACAATATTATGACGAGGAAGCTAAGCAGTTTCTTGCCGACCGCTATATTATCGGGACTTGCCCGCATTGTAAAGCCGAACGCGCTTACGGCGACCAATGCGAAGCTTGCGGTACGTCGTTGAGTCCGTTGGATTTGATAAATCCGAAATCGGCAATCAGCGGAAGCACGCCCGTATTAAAAGAAACAAAACATTGGTATTTGCCGTTGGATAAACATGAATCTTGGCTCCGCCAATGGATTTTGGAAGAGCACAAAGAATGGAAACCAAATGTGTATGGTCAATGCAAAAGCTGGTTGGATTTAGGTTTGCAACCTCGCGCGGTAACCCGCGATTTGGATTGGGGAATTCCCGTTCCATTGGCTAACGAAGAAGGAAAAGTGTTGTATGTTTGGTTCGACGCGCCGATTGGTTATATTTCCAATACGCGCGAATTGCTACCCGATTCTTGGGAGAAATGGTGGAAAGATGAAGATACAAAATTAGTCCATTTCATCGGGAAAGATAACATTGTTTTTCACTGCATTATGTTTCCGGCGATACTCAAAGCCGAGGGTTCATATATCGTACCGGAAAATGTTCCTGCCAATGAATTTTTGAATCTCGAAGGGGATAAAATATCAACATCGCGCAATTGGGCGGTTTGGTTACATGAATATCTACAAGAATTCCCGGGGAAACAAGATATTTTGCGCTATGTACTGACAGCAAATGCGCCCGAAACAAAAGACAACGATTTTACTTGGAAAGATTTTCAAGCGCGAAATAATAATGAGTTGGTCGCCGTATTTGGAAATTTTGTGAATCGCGCATTAGTGTTGACGCAAAAATATTTCGACGGGAAAGTTCCCGTTTGCGGTGAATTGACCGATTACGACAACCAAACATTGAGCGAAGTTGCCACGATAAAAGAAGAAGTAGAAAAATTATTGAATGTGTACCGTTTCCGCGATGCGCAAAAAGAAGCGATGAATCTTGCTCGCATCGGCAATAAATATTTAGCCGATACGGAACCTTGGAAATTGGCAAAAACGGATATGAATCGAGTGGCTACGATTATGAATTTGAGTTTGCAAATAACGGCAAATTTAGCGATTGTTTTTGAGCCGTTTTTGCCATTCACATCTGCAAAATTGCGCGAAATCATCGGGAAAAACAGCTTTAATTGGAACGAGCTTGGCAGAATAGATTTGCTTCCCGAAGGTCACCAACTAAACGAACCGGAATTGTTGTTCGATAAAATGGAAGACGATGTTATTGAAGCACAAATTCAGAAATTGTTTGATACAAAAAAAGCAAACGAACTGAATAATTATCAGCCAAATTCGATTAAAGAAACAATTGCTTTCGACGATTTTACGAAATTGGACATTCGCGTTGGAACTGTATTGAGTTGTCAGAAAGTGCCCAAAGCGGATAAATTATTGGAATTCAAAATCGACGATGGAATGGGCGGACGCACTATTGTATCGGGTATTGCCGAGCATTACAATCCCGAAGAGTTAGTTGGAAAACAGGTTTGTTTTATTGCCAATCTCGCACCGCGAAAACTAAAAGGCATTGAGTCGCAAGGAATGATTTTGAGCGCCGAAAATGCAGATGGGAAATTGGCGGTTATTCAGCCGATAAGCGAAGTATTACCGGGAAGCGAAGTGAAATAATAATCACCCCTAAATCTCCTTTAGGAGATTTAGGGGTTAATATAAATTTATGTTAATCATCAACAGTTTTCAAGAACTCGAAGCGCTGATAGGCAAAGAATTGGGCGTTTCGTCATACCACCAAATTACGCAAGAACAAATAAATTTGTTTGCCGACGCCACGCTCGACCATCAATGGATACACGTAGATGTAGAAAAAGCCAAGAAAGAATCGCCCTTTGGAAATACCATTGCACACGGTTATCTTACACTCTCTGTTTTGCCTCATTTGTGGAAACAAATTGTTGAAGTTCAAAATATTAAGCTTCAAGTGAACTACGGCATTGAGAAGTTAAAATTTAATCAACCTGTACTGGTAAACAGCAATGTTCGGTTGGTGGCGAAGTTGATAAATGCGGTTAACTTGCGCGGCGTAACAAAAGCCAATATCGGTGTAACATTGGAAATAGAAGGCAATAAAAAACCGGCTTATGAAGGCGAGATTGTTTTTTTGTATCATTTTAACTAACCAAAGACTACTTTTCTGACAGATTTTTAAGCCCTTGTATGTTTTATAACATATAAAATACCGTCGTTTTTTTGTGTTTTTTTCCGAACTTTGTAAATTCATTTAAATTTGCGTTTGTATGAAAAAAATACTACCCCATTTTTATTTCATAAAAAATGTGAAAAAATCTAAAAATCCCTTTTTGGAACATTTTTTGCATTCCATTTTTTTCTCCAAAAAAATATTACTGTTGCTTTGTATTTTAACTGTAGGGAGTTATTTGCAGACTGTTAGCGGCAATTGCGTCGATACAAGCACGGAAGTCTATAGCATGTCTTTCCCCGGAGCTACAAATAACGATTTTATTAATAATCAGTTATATGAAATAAGCTATGGGCATCCGGGAGGTATGTTTAGATTAAATACAGCTTCCAATGGACGCTTTAACAGTAACGCAGGTATTACTCAACATTTAACCGCCACCGAAATACTGCTATTACAGCAACCAAATAAAAATGATAATAATTTCGCTTGGCGTCCTGCCGGAGTAAACAATGCTGCTTACTGGATAGAGTGGACAAACGTTAATGGAGGCGCGGGAGGAACAGCTACAATTACTTTAATCGCGGGAAGTTTTGACACAGGCACTAGTACGCTTGTTATTACAGTGAACGGAATAGCAAGTTCTCCTATCTCTAAGACCGCGACAGGCAAACAGTCGTCGATCACAATGCAGGTTAATCCGGAAGCGACCAATACAATTAGAATAGCTCGAAGTAGCTCGTCCGGCGACAACAACATCGTCGGTTTTATCATTGAGTTTCCCGATTGTGATAGTGATCCCGGCGGCGGTGACCCTAGCGGAGAATGTACAGCACCCGCATCAAGTACAAGATTTAACATTAGCAACGGAGCTATTTTGGGGGCTTGGAATCATAATGGCGGAGCCGTTACAAATACTCCGGAAAATAATGGCAACGCTTTGAGCGGACAGATAATAGGATTTACAAGTGACTTAGATTTGAATTATAATGTTAATGTAACTCAAGCAGGAACTTATTCTATAACACTTAGTTATGCTTGTGACAATCCACCACCCGGAATGCCATTAGTTTACATAAATGGTATACATGTTGGAACTTTTACGGGAATGGTAGGTACAGGCGGTTGGGGTAATTTTCAAACAGCTACTATAACAGGAATAGAATTATCACCCGGTGAACACACTATGAGGGTTGACTTTGATGGACCTACTAATAGAGCTTGCTGTACATCATACGATGCTTTTATTTTTACTCTAACAGATCCATGTATCCCAACTTCTTCTCTTTCCAGACCCGAAGTTACGGCAACGCCAGCAGATTGCGATCAAATAAATTTATCATGGAATGCCGTAGAAGGTGCAGACCGTTATCGGATATACACAGTAAGCAGTGCTTCAGGAATGGATACTACTTTCTTGGCACAACAGACGGGAACAACGTATCAACATACAGGCTTGAGTGCTAGCACTACATATTACTATAGAGTATTGGCAATTGGCGAAGAAGGCAAAGCTATTTCCGATGTAGCAAGCACCACAACTACTGTCGGCACAAATCCACGTCCAACTATTACGGCAGCAGTGCCTGATTTTACTTCAATAGTACTCTCGCTTTCACCCGTGCTTACTGCACAAAGCAACGTGCTTTATCGTTCCACTTCTCCTACAAATCGAGGTTCGGTAGTAGCAGGATACAACGGAACAGCAACTACATTCACCGACACCGGACTAAGCGAAGGCGTTACATATTATTATACACTGGTGTCTACCTTCGCTACAAGTTGTCCCAGAGAACATACAAATAGCACAAAAACATTGTCGAATGTATCATATCCGGAACCTTTGAATTGTACAGCTTCCAATTGTCCTCAAGAATTAGTTGGTTATGTGAATTTTGCCAATAGAAGTGGCATTGTAACAGGACGTTGGTCTATTAATGATATTGATCTTTATGGACCTGCTAATGAAACGCTTACAACTTCTGCCAATTATCAAGCCGCAGGCAATTTGACAACAAGCGGTAATTATTTTATAGTTAAAAATCCAAGTACCGAAATGGGAGGTACGACCGCAGTTCAATTGCAAGATGTGCCTGATGCTCTTGGTGGTGTTTTTGTTATTAGGGGTGGAAATGACCAAACGCTACGCTATACCATTTCCGGGTTGCAAAGAAACGTAAATTATTGCGTGAGAATAAAAATGCGCAATATCGGTCGCCCGGGAGCAGATGGAAGTGATATCAGCAGTCCTTGTAATGAGAATGGGAATAATGTCAGAGTTGAATTAGTTAGTGATGCTAATGGTAGGACAAAAAGCAATGGACAGTTTACTACAACAAACGTAGGATTTTGTAGTCCGCCAAGCGCGAGTCAGACCGGTTGGGGACAGCAAAACACAATGAGGAAATATGGTGATTTAACCATTTTTACAGGAACGGTAAATACCGGCAACAATGATAATTTTCAATTGGACATACGTGGTATTGGTGATTTCCGAAATGCGATGTCGGGTATTGAATCAATCGAAGTTTATGGTTGTTTGCCAAGAGAAATAGCAGCCGAAGACCAAGATGGCAATAATACTGTCGTATTTTGCGAAAATTCTCCCTTTACGCTTACTGCAAGCGGCGCGGGTTTCGGAGATCTAAATGAAGTAAGATGGTATAGAGGCGCTACCGAAGCCGAGGCTTTGGCAGCAGCTGTCGCGGAAACTTCTCCAGTGGGCAGAGGAGCCACATTTTTTGGCAGAGCACCTTGGGGCGTGGGCGCAAACGAATGGTATGTGGCAAAAGGCACTTTGGGTCAAGAAATTATTCGAATTGAATCAAAATTCTGTTGCTCTTCGCTAGGCGAAAGCACCGTTGTGTTTAGACAAAATTTTTCTGGGATAACTAATTTCGACACTCGCTGTGGCAGTAGATTTGCAAGTCTTGCAGGTATAATGGTATCGCCTACATGTAATATATCGGTTATTGATCCAAATTATACTTTTGCCGCAAATAATCCTGCTTGTCAAGTAAATGATGATTATTATGCAGTCATAATGAATGCTAATCAAGGCGGGTTCCCCGGTTTTCATAACGTAAGCTCACCTACTCCCGGCAAACCAATATTGATGATAAATGCTGCTATACAAGCCAGTGATTTTTACCGGATACAATTAGACAGTCTTTGTCCCGGTACCAGCTATGAATTGACGGTACGGTATGCCGATGTAACTCCGCAAGAAAGTATAGATATTGGGATAATGCTTGGAGTTTTTGAGCTAAATGGCTGTAGTCCTTTGAATCTTACAGAAATAGAGAGAGCCGGTCCATTTAGTTCTAGAAGTTTCGGAGCAGTCAATAGAAATTCCAACTGGCATGAAGCTACTCTTAATTTTATAACTCCTCCAAGCGAAGAGCTTAGTCAGGCTTACATGCTTAAACTGTGGAATGCGGGAGGCGGTGGTTCGGGTAACGACTTGGTAATAGATGAAATTTTTGTAACCAAATGTGTGGCTACATTATTTACGTACGAAGAAGGAACTACCAACATAGAAGCGTCGGTTTGTAGTGCTGACAGTGTTTATTTGGAAGTACCGCTGCCACAAAGTCTTATGGATATCATAGGCGGTGCAGAGAATACCACACAACTATATATTCAATGGATGACTGCAGCAAGTGCAACTTCTACGACCTGGACACCGATGGGTACTCCACAACTTTACACACCAGAAAACAATAAGAATGTTTTGGCTGTATATCCACCCGATCTGAATACTACAGTATATTATAGAGCGAAAATTTCCATTGATGCCGACAGAGCAGCGTTTGTAAATGATCCATTGACGAAATGCTATAATGATGCGATAAGTATGAATTTCCGCCTGGAACGTACAGGTGAATTGGAAATAGAAGTAGAACCACAAGATTTTCCGGTTTATATATGTCAAGGAACACTTGTCGGCGAAGTAGAGTTGCGAGGTACTGCTCCTGCAGGATCTGACAGTTGGGGTTGGATAAAACATGAATATGGCATTCAATCCGATACCATTGGTATGGTGTTGAGCAACAATCCTGCCGATTTGAACATTATTATTACCGAAAGCGGAATAGGAACATATTACTTTGTGGTAAAAAGAGGAATATGCAGGGCACACAAAGCAAAGCTAGTAGAAGTATCGGATAGACCAGTAATGAATCCACCGAACATAACCGCGCCCAATCCGATTTGTGAAGACGAAACATTAACACTTACAGCTCCGACTGTAGAATCAGAAGCCGAAATAACCAATCAAGGCTGGCTGTTAAATGATGAACCGTTTAATCCAAGCACACCGTTGACAGCAAGCGATAATGGTAAATTACTGAGATATTTTGCAGTGAATATTTGTGATTCAGTATACACTAATACAGTCGCAATAACAGTAAATCCGTTACCAAATGCAAATATCAATGAGCCGACAACAAGAATATTAACTTGTACAACAACAAGCATTGAGCTAACCGCTACAGGCGGTGGAACGTATACATGGGCAACATCCGGCACAGGAAATATTACGACTAACCCAAATCAAGCCACAATCAGTGTAAATACACCTGGCACTTATAGAGTAATGGTAACATTAAACAGCTGTACAGATTATGAAGAAATTATTATCACTGAAAGTCTCGACAAACCGGTTCCGTCTATATCGGCAAGTGCCGTGGCATTAACATGCGACACAACAAGCATTGAACTCACAGCGGCACCAAGCAGCGGAGTAACGTACTTATGGAGCACAGAAGAAACTACACAAACCATTACAGTGGAATCCGAAGGCACATACAAAATAATCGTGACAGATATACTCAGCGGATGCAAGGACAGCACAGAAATAGAAATTGGAATTAACATAAACAAACCGGTTCCTGCCATCGATGCAAGCGCATTGCGATTGACATGCGACACAACAAGCATTGAACTCACAGCAGCACCAAGCAGCGGGGTAACGTACTTATGGAGCACGGAAGAAACTACACAAGCCATCACCGTTCGAACGCCCGATACATACAAAATTATCGTCACAGACATTGTCAGCGGATGTAAAGACAGCACCGAAATGACCATAGGAGTCAGCGCAGACTTACCGATACCTGACATCAGTGCCGGTGCAGGTGCATTGACATGCGACACAACAAGCATCGAACTAACAGCAGCGCCGGCAAGCGGGGTAACATACTTATGGAGCACCGAAGAAACTACGCAATCCATCACGGTGGAATCCGCGGCAACGTATCGACTTATCGTCACCGACATTGTCAGCGGATGCAAAGACAGCACAGAAATAGAAATTGGAATTAACATCGACAAACCGATACCGTCTATATCGGCAAGTGCCGTGGCATTAACATGCGACACAACAAGCATTGAACTCACAGCGGCACCAAGCAGCGGAGTAACGTACTTATGGAGCACAGAAGAAACTACACAAACCATTACAGTGGAATCCGAAGGCACATACAAAATAATCGTGACAGATATACTCAGCGGATGCAAGGACAGCACAGAAATAGAAATTGGAATTAACATAAACAAACCGGTTCCTGCCATCGATGCAAGCGCATTGCGATTGACATGCGACACAACAAGCATTGAACTCACAGCAGCACCAAGCAGCGGGGTAACGTACTTATGGAGCACGGAAGAAACTACACAAGCCATCACCGTTCGAACGCCCGATACATACAAAATTATCGTCACAGACATTGTCAGCGGATGTAAAGACAGCACCGAAATGACCATAGGAGTCAGCGCAGACTTACCGATACCTGACATCAGTGCCGGTGCAGGTGCATTGACATGCGACACAACAAGCATCGAACTAACAGCAGCGCCGGCAAGCGGGGTAACATACTTATGGAGCACCGAAGAAACTACGCAATCCATCACGGTGGAATCCGCGGCAACGTATCGACTTATCGTCACCGACATTGTCAGCGGATGCAAAGACAGCACAGAAATAGAAATTGGAATTAACATCGACAAACCTATGCCTATTGCCAACAATAATAGTGCATTGTGTGCAGGTGAGACATTGGAATTGACTGCAACGGGCGGCAATGCAGGAGCGAGTTATTTATGGAGTGGACCAAACAACTTTACATCAAATAGCCAAAATCCAAGTATATCCGGTGTAACCGAAGTAATGGCAGGACTTTACAAAGTGCTAATAACCAATGCTGAAAGTGGCTGTAAAGATAGTACAACAACAAATGTGATAGTAAATTCATTACCTACCATCACGGTTAATAGCGAAACTATTTGCAGTGGCACAAGCACAACATTGATTGCAAGCGGAGCTTCCAGTTATGTTTGGAGTCCGGCAACCGAATTAAACACTACAACAGGAAATACAGTTGTTGCAAATCCGTTGAACACTACCACTTATACAGTAGTTGGTACAGATGCCAATAATTGTTCAAACAGCGCTACTGCTGAAGTTACTGTTCAAGTTTGTACAGATTTGTTACTGGAAAAACAAACAAGCGGAGATGTTTGCTTAAATGAAACTATTGCTTTCACGTTGACGTTGACAAATGATGCTCATGTTTCTGCTCTTGGAGTAAATGTAGCAGATGTGTTGACTAATCAATTTACCTATGTGTCGAGCACGGCAACTCAAGGATCTTATGACAGCAGCACCGGAATTTGGAATGTAGGTGATTTAGCCGCAGATAGAACGGTTATATTGACCATTCATGTGGAAGCTGTTGTTGCCGGGAACAGTCTTTTGAATCAAGCACACGTGTCTTTGGCAGATGCAATTGCATATCCAAACTTTGCATCTACTCCGGAAAAAATGAGGGATCAAGCTACAACTACTGTTTGGGCAAAACCGACATTTGGTTTGACAAAAACAAATACTGCTTGTAATGCTAATACGGGTTCCATACAAATTATAAATGCACCGACTTCTTACAGTCATACAATCAACGGCGTACTGAACGGCTCATTAACAAACTTGGGCGTTGGAACTTATACTATTACAATTAGAGATAATAATACCAATTGTGTGAGCGAACCTCAAACAGTACTTATTATGCTCGAAAATATTCCGGTTATTTCCATCAATTCTCATCCTACTTCTACATTGGATTGTGATAATCCAACAATTAGTTTGATTGCAGAAGTTACAGGCGGAGAAGCGCCATATATGTTCAGCATAGACGGAATTAATTATCAAAGTAGTAATATTTTTGAAGTTTCTGCACCTAATATGTATACTATTAACGTGAGAGATAACAAAGGTTGTGCTTCTGATAATCAAATTCTTATTACAGAAGACAAAGCATTGCCGGCAGTTAGTATTACTCCTTCGGGTACAACAATAAATTGCTTGCAGTCGACCATAACTTTATCGGTTAATGTTCCGTCGTCGGAAAGATATATTTATTGGGAAGACAATTCTGCTTCTTACAATAGAATGGTAAACAGAGGAGGAACATATACTGTAACAGTAGTAGGTACAAATGGTTGTACAAATACTGCATCGGTTACTATTGGAGAAGACACAACTATTCCAACTGTTTCTATTTCATCTTCTTCGGGAAGAACGTTGAACTGTCATGTAAATAACATTACATTACAAGCAGTAACAGCATCTTCGGGAGCAACTTACAGATGGAATGACGGTAGTACTTCTCAAAGTATATATGTTACAACTTCCGGAACATATTCTGTTGTGGTAACTACTCCTAATGGCTGTACGGCAACAGATTTGATTGTCATAACAAAAGAAGATTCGCCGGTATTGTACGTTAATTCTCATCCGTCTTCTACATTGGATTGTAATCATTCAACTATTAGTTTAATTGCCGACGGCGCAAATGGAAAGTTACCATACATGTATAGTATGGATGGTATTAATTATCAAAGCAATAATATCTTTACCGTAACTGCTTCGGGTACTTATCGAATTTGGATGAAAGATAATGCAGGCTGTATTTCCGTTAATGAAGTCTTAATAACAGAAGATAAAACATTACCGCCTGTAAGCATTACAACCAATTCAATGTCTCCGGATTGTATGAATCCGAATGCGAATTTGATGGTCAATGTTGATGCATCAAAGGTAAAATACATTTATTGGTCTGATGGTTCCGATTTATATAACAGAACTATAAATAAAAACGGTACATATACCGTAACCGCTGTAGGACATAATGGTTGTATAAATACAGCTTCGATAACAATCGGCGAAAATGCATCACTATCAATAATTCCTTCTACACCAAGCTTTAATTGCAATGTAGATAGCATAACATTGCAAACAGTATTATTGATACCAACTTCGGGAGCAACCTATTTGTGGAGTAATGGAAGCACTTCATCAAGTACTGTTATTACTTCGCCCGGAACATATTCTGTAACCGCGCAAACAGCTTCGGGTTGTACTGTAACAGAACAAATAACAATTGTTGGAGAAAACTTGCCTATTGTTTCGATAAATGCTTATCCTTCCATGATCAGTTGTACGAATCCTTCTGTCAGATTAACGATAAACGTAACTCATGGCAAAGCGCCATATACATACAGCGTAGACGGAATGCGTTATCAAGACAGCAATATCTTTAACATAACAAGAGGCGATACATACACGATTTGGGTACGCGATGCCAACGGTTGTGTTTCTAACAATACTGTTACAATAACGGAAGACAATTCTGATATTATCAATTTCGATTTGACGCCTTCATTAGTCATTTGTGAAGGTAATACTGCGGACTTACAAGTAGAAAATCGTCCTTTGGGAACAGTAGTAACATGGGAAACAAGTTCAAGCATCATTCGGAAAACCAACGATGCCATTCGCGTTAAACCGGAAATAACAGAAACGTTTACCGCAACAGTGTCCAACGGTTTTTGCAGTGCATCAAAAAGTACGACTGTAACCATTCAATCGAAATTAGATGTTATTGCTCCCGAAATGATAACCATTTGCCGCGGCGATGAGGCGCAATTATTAGCTTCGGGCGGCGAAAAATATTTGTGGACTCCGTCCGAAGGTTTGAGCGACACAACTATTGCCAATCCGATTGTCAACGCTACCACAACTACCAATTATACTGTTCGGATAACAACGGGCAATTGTTCCGCAACCAAGCAAGTGTTGGTAAAAGTAGTTGAGAATCCGGTAATAGAAAATATTTCCGAAAAAATGAACGGTGAACTTACTATCCAAGTAACAGAAGGAACAGAACCATATCAATATGCATTGGATGAGAACTCTTTTGTTGACAAGAAAACATTCTTGAGCAGACAATTATTACCGGAAACTTGGTATACCATTTTTGTTCGAGATAAAAACTTCTGTACAACCGGTACAACTTATTTCTATGACGGAACCGGTTTAGAAATTCCTAAATATTTCTCGCCCAACAAAGATATGTATAACGACCGTTGGGAAATAAAAGGAATGGATAAATATCCGACAGCAAGAATTATAATCTTCGACCGTTTTGGAAAAGAGTTGATTACGTATAGCGGATCCGACTTGGGTTGGGATGGTAAATACTTAGGTAAATTAATGTTATCGACCGATTATTGGTATCTCATTTCAATGCCTGATGGAACTCAACTAACGGGACACTTTACATTGATAAATTATTAATCCGAGACACAACGTGAAGAGATTGTCTAAAAAGACACACGAATTAGACAGATTAACACGGAAAAACAAAACACAGATTTCATATTGCTCGTAATTAGTAATATGAAATCTGTGTTTTTCCGTTAAATCCGTGTATTCTGTGTGCTAAATTACTTTTTAGACAATCTCTTTATTTTGAAGATATTATCAAATTGTACGTTACTCATTTTTAAAATTACGGACAATTATATTTGTGATTTTACGAAAAAAATTAACATAAGCTTGTTTATGTTAAAAAAAGTGTTTATGTTTGGCAAATGAAATTATAATTGTTTTTCAATGAGAAAATTTTCAGTCATACTATTTGTTTGTTTTGGAGTGTTTGGTAATCTTAGCTCTCAACGGATAATCTATGATTATGATGATGCCGGAAACAGGAGAGAACGAATAATTCCGTTCCAAAGAGCGAGAATGATGCTGGATGATGATGTAGAAGAACAAGAATTGCAAACGCAGAATGAGGAAGAAATTGAATTTGAAAAATACGAAGATGATTTGTTCCGAGAAAAAAATGTAGTGATATATCCTAATCCAACCCGCGGTCAACTTGTTATTGAAATACAAAATTATGATCTTGAAACCTTAGGCGATATCTCCATATACACAGCCACCGGTCTTTTATTGGAAAAGAAAGAAATAACCGGTTCAAACATACCGTTTGATATAGGTAATCAACCCGATGGTATGTATTTACTTCATATAAAAATGGACGGTAAAATAAGTTCATGGAAAATAATGAAACAATAAATCTATTTATTCTAATATAGTTGATTTTAGAAAGATACTTTATTTTATTTTAAGAAGGAATTCTGTAGTTTAATAAAAAACGGAATGCGGTAAACGCAAATGCAGATGTGAGTTAGAATCTTACCGGAAACTCCTTCTTTTTTTATTTTCTTTGTTGAAAATTCAACAATAATTTTTTGGGTATTCTTTCTTAAACAATTTTAAATATTAAATACTTATGAAAGAAGGAATGTCCCGTAGAGAGTTTTTAAAAAAAATTCTTGCAGGCTCAGGAGCGTTATTTATAATGACATCTCCGTTAAATATTTTTGCACAAGAAACAAATGTTGCAAATGCTACAAGCGCATCATCTGCCGACTTACTATCCCTCAAACGACAAGCTCGTGAACTTTTTTATCAAAAAAAGTATGCCCAAGCAGCTGATTTGTACACGCAAATCATAGAACAACAACCTGGTCTTGTATCTAATTACGATGGATTGCGAAAAGTGTTGGTCGCTCAAAACCGAAACTTGGAAGCAGCAGAATTGTACAGACAAGCTTTGCAACGAAACAATAATAATCCTGTTTTTTACGACCGTATGGCGCGTGCCATGAATTCCCTCGTATTGGGTAATCATAAAGACGAAAGAGAATTTTGTTTCAAATACGGCGAAACTTTCTTACTCGAATCTTCCATCATTCTTTATACACAAGCCATAGCGCTGAATCCTACTAAAAAATACTTGTATGAAGGAATGCTCGACACCAACAAATGCCTCGAAAAATTGAACGAGCAACTGCAGCATAAAAACAAAGCCGAACTATCTTTTGCGCCGAATATAAAAGAAACAATCGAAATTACTACAGAAGCTTATCTAAATGATTGGGTAAAAACACGAACCGGTAGGAAAAACACCATTGTGCCGGAACAAGCATCGGCAACCATACAAAAAATCACAGCTAAACCTCGCCGCCAATTATATACAAACGAAGAGATTGAACTGCGAAAAGAACACATTGATTCCGAAATTAAATCTATCCGATGTAAAGAGTTAAAGTTTCTGATGTCATCGAAAAAAGATAAAAACATTATTACTCAAAAAGCATTGGCATTAACAAAAGATTCGCCGGAAGAAACAGATATATTGCATAAACTAAAAAGATATTACAAAAAAAGGGAAGATTATGAAAATTTGATGAAGTTGTATGAGCAACTTTATGAACAAAAACAAGATTTTTGGACTACCGTTTCATTAGCCAATGCTAAGTGTATGTATGGTTGGAAAAATAATGTTTCGGTAGAAATAAACAGGGCAAGACAACTTTACCGGAATGCTTGCTCCGACCCGTCGAAACTTCAATCCAAAGAAGCATCTGCCTATTATTTAGGATTAATGTTGTGTTATTTTGCTCAAAGAAACTACGGACAAGGGCGCAAATTGCTCGCAGAAGTTTTTGGAGACAGTGGAAATAATGGAAACAACGGCAATAATGGAAACAATGGAAATGGGAATAACGGGAACAATGGAAATGGAAACAATGGAAATAACGGGAACAATGGCAACAATGGAAATAACGGAAATAGCGGAAATAGTGTCAACAACGGAAACAATATAAGTGCAAAAGCCGGAATAGAACTTAATTTATTATTGGCTTATGCACAAAGTTTTTCTTACGAAAAACAATGGCCGAAAGGAATAAAAATATTAGAGTCGCTTCTATCCGAAAAAGTAGAGGAACAAATTGATGAGAATGAAGAAATAAATAACTGCATAAAAAACCGCAAAGGTAAGACACTGCATCCGCAAGAACAGATAAAAGTATATGTAGCCATTGCCAAAATACAGCAACAGCAAGGCGACAAAGCCGGGTTAAACAGAACAAAAGCCAATATATTGCAATTAGATCCTCAAAATGGATTTGCTGTCAAATTGGGATAATAAGTAATTGAATTTTTTTTCTACCAAGCTTAAATGCCTAACGGTATTCTAAATATGTCAATAAATATTTTCGTTAACTTAACATAATTTCCTATGAAAAAAAATATACTTTTTCTTTTACTATCATCATTCTTTTGTTTGATAATAAATGCACAGCAAGGTACCATTATCATCACAGAAGTGTTTTACGATACACCGTATAATGAAAGTACCCGACCCAAGTGCAAATACAACACACAAGGAATACTGGAATGTGAAATACAACCACATCATAACGGAGAATTTATAGAATTATATAACCCTACAAACCAACCGGTTGACATTGGTGGTTGGTCCATACATTTACGTAATGTACAAGAAGGAAACAGTTATTATACATTCCCAAAAGGAAAACCGCAAGAAACAACTATTGTCCCACAAGGAATGTTGGTGTTGGCTTCTCGTCACATAAATACACCCAATTTTACATTAGAACAATTATTCCCCGAAATAAGACAAACTCCGGATAAACGCATATTATATCAAAACGCTTTTTATTTAAGCAACAAAGGAAGTGAAGTTTGGCTACACAATAATACAGGCGAAAAGATAGATGTTGTTTCATACAAGGGAAAAAATTGGTCAAATAATTATTGGAATCTCGTTGCTACAAATAAACAACATAAATATCCCATTGGTAAAAAATGGAAATCAGTACAACGACATCAAGCACTTCAACATCCTAAAGGACATCTGTCGCGTTCGGAAGACGACTTTATGGTAGATAATGCTACTCCGCTACAATTACCTGCCGAAGTTACAATTCCCGATATATCGAATTGGGCAAAAAAAGAACTCACAACTGCAGATGCACACTCATCATCAACAAGTTCAGCTGTAGGAACAATTCAAGGAGCGTTTAATGTCAACCCAACCGGTGCTGCCACTTATACCATTCCTATCCAAGTGCCGCTTGGCATCACCGGAATGCAACCAAACATTGCCATTACGTATAACAGCCAATCGGGCAACGGTATAGTTGGTTGGGGTACAACTATTTCGGGCATTTCGGCTATTACACGCGTACCAAAAAGCATTTATTACGATGGTACAGCAAAAGGTATTGCATATAATAGCACCGATGCTCTTATGCTTGATGGACAACGGCTTATTCCTGTTGTTGACGGTGCTTCCATCACAAACGGAACAGTGTACAATACCGAAAATGACCCATTTACAACCATAACCTGCAAGGGCGATTCTTTTATTGTAGTTACCAAAGACGGTATGAAATATACATATGGAAGTACGGAAGATTCCAAACAAACTTATACAGTTTTTAAAACAATTAAAGCAACAAATACTTGGTATTTAAACAAGGTGGAAGATTTGTGGGGAAATTATATGACTTACACATATTTAAAAGACGGCAATTATTTATATCCGAAAACCATTTCATATGGAAATAATGAAAGTGAAAACCTCATCAATCATACTGTTTCTTTTGAATATCAACACCGTTCCGATGCAACACCTTTTAAATTAAAAACAACAAACGGAAACATCAGCCGGCGATTAAAGAAAATTACAACTAAAACAGGCAGCGAAACATATCGCGAGTATAATTTTTCGTATAAAGAAATCGACCGGTTTTCGCGTCTTTCTTTGGTTACAGAAAAAAACGGTGCCGGCGGAGCATTACATTCTACAACGTTGAATTGGAATTATTTACCGGCGTTTTCACAAACGGCAAAAACACCAACAGTTAGCACGGCAGTTATTGAAACATTTCCTTTCGGTACTACTTATGTTTCAACAGAAGTGATGAATCCTGCTGATTTGGATTATACTTCAGTAGATATTACCGGCAACGGACTTAGCGACTTGGTAGGAATATCTAAACCAGATAAAGATGGCAATATTTACGCTTATGTACAAACAGCATCGTTAAACAGTAGTGGAAATACGGTGTTTTCTCCGGCAAGCAAATATCTTTTATGTGATGCGTGCGCATTAAGATGGGAAGAACCTATTTATGATCATCTTACGCCAATACCCGCCATTCATTGTGTGAGAGAAACCTTGTTAGGATATACTTTTGTTAATCGCGATGGGACAGGGAGAAAAAGCATTGCTGTTTTAACAAAAACTCCCTTAAGAGTTACAGATAATCAACCGGAACCGTTTAAAAAAATATTAAAAGTTACCGGTTACAGCCCGGTTTCGTGGACAACATCTTGCAACGATTTTTTGCTAACAGCAGCAGATTTTGATAACGATGGTCGAGAAGAAGTATTATATATTGAAAAAGTACATAGTAACAATAATTATGAAGTTGGAATTATAAGTTCGAAAAGAGAATACTTTACTCTAAATTTACCTGCTGAGCCGAAACAAGTCTTTGCTGCCGATTTCAATGGTGATGGCTTGACAGATATTATGATTTTTTATTCGGGTGGTTCTATTATATTTTGGAATAACGGAACCGGACTCAGTAATACTACTTTTACCAACAGTAATAAAACCACCGATACAGGCATTGAAGACAGCAAAATGATTCGTATAGGTGACTTCAACGGCGATGGATTGCCCGATTTTATTATGAATACTTCCAACGACAACAATTGGTATATTGCATTAAACAATGGAGCAGGTTTTTTTACTAGAACTCTTGCTTGGGAAGGAATACCTCATAATAACTATACGCTTATAGGCAAATACGATGATAAATTTTCTTGCTTAGTGTATGACGTTGATTTTGATGGAAAATCAGATGTTGTTTTTACAAAAGACGTATATTCGCTCTTTGGCTCTTTTCATGAAACTCACACCTATTGGCTGCGCTCTACCGGAACATCGCTCAAGGAAGAGAAACACATTACATCAGATAAAAAAGACGATGCTTTTGCCAAATCTTTTGTACTCGGCGATTTCAATGGCGATGGCAGACCGGAACTAATGAACTACGGCTACAATTGTTATGAAGGCGGCGGTGATACCCAATGGCGCATGTATCAAAATCCATTATTAACAAAAAATAGCGGAATGCTTACTTCTATAAATGACGGGTTGAATACCACAAACATTAACTATGGAAATTTGATGGAAAACACTCTCTACACCAAAGGCAGTGGCAGTTCCTATCCGCTTATAGACATAAAGCCGCCTTTATCTGTTGTAAAAAGCGTAACCTCAACAAATGATGCCGTAAGCCCAATAACTGTTAATTACAACTACGAGGGCGCCAAAGTACACTTGCAAGGCAAAGGATTTCTTGGATTCAACAAGTTAACCACCAATACTTCTACCGGAATTAAAACCGAAACAGAATTAAAATCGTTGGATCCAACTTATTTTACTCCGTTGGAAACTTCTACCAAAACAACTATTGACGAAAAAACTGCCGAAACAATCACAACATTTACCTATGCGAACAAAGGCGGGAAAAAGTATTTTGCCCATCCAAATACTTTGACAGAAAAAGATTTTGATGGAAATACAAATACAACTACTTACCGATACGATACAGATAAAGGCAATATTACGCAAGAAAAAACAACATTCGGCAACAACACTAATTACCGGCAGATAGATTATACAGAATATGTAAAAGCAGGAAGTACAATAGAAAATAAACCCAGAAAAGTTACCGTTACTCAAAGACATAGCGATGACTCACAAAATTTTGTCAACACTACTTATTTTACTTACAATGCCGCTTATGGGTATCTGACTTCCAAAACAGAAAACTATGGAACGCCTTTTGCACTAACTACTTCTTATTTGAATTACGACAATGTTGGTAATCTCATTTCATACAGCATAAGCGGATCGGGTATCAATACAATGACTCATAATCTTATATATGATGACACGAAACGATTTGTAAGTAGAACAAATACGTTGCCCGCTACTACAACAATGACTTATACTTACAATACGTGGGGCAATCTGCTGACACAAAAGGACGAAACCAACAATGCGGATATTCTCACAACTTCGCATACTTATGACAAATGGGGTTGGAAAACAAAAACAATGTTGCCCGACGGGCGAGAAATAATTTATAAAAAAAGCCATTGGAGCGGAACGGGAGCCGACAAAACTTATTATGTTGAAACACAAGGTACCGGACAGCCATGGACAAAAACATACTACAACACTGTCGGACGCGAAACCTTGACAGAAATCGTAAGCACAAAAGGAATGGTTGTTTCTGCAACTAATTTTTACAACCCTAAAGGGCAACTCGCACGAACCGAAACCAAGCGTGGCAATCTGACATTAACAAACGACAGATTTGAATACGATGCGTTTGGCAGAGTAATAGAAGAAACCAAAAACGGCAGAAAAATTAATTACGAGTATAATAATCGTAAAATAACCACCACTACAAACGGACGTACTTACACTAAAGAATTTGATGTATGGGGTAATGTAGAAAAAGCTACCGATCCGGGCGGAACAATAAAATACACTTACCATTCTAACGGTAAACCAAAAAGTATTGATGCAGCAAATGCAACAACAAGAATGATGTACGATACCATAGGCAATCAAACCGAACTGATAGATCCCAATGCCGGAAAAACCTCCTACGAATACAATGCACTCGGACAATTAGTAAGACAAGAAGATGCAAGAGGCAACATAACAGTAAATAAATACGATAATCTTAATCGATTGGAATCCTCAACGCTCAACGGTGTGAGAACTGATTATGGTTATGGAACAACACAGGGAAATAACTACTTGATGCTAACGGAAATAAAAACCGGAAATAATTACATTCATTACGACTACGACAAATACGGCAATGTTGTAACCGAAACGCGTCGGTTGGACAATGAAGATATATTAAAAATCGGATATGCGCGAGATGCGCAAACCGGAAAAATGTATACATCTTCGCTATATCATCACAACGCAGGGTTATATAAATATGCTTCGTTTAACGAATTCGGAAACTTTGTCGGAGAAAAAGTCGGCTTTTCTTCGTCAGATATTCCGACTTCTGTATGGGAATTCGTTGCAAACACCGGCGCCCAAATAACTGCCAAGCTGGGCGGAACAATGGATATTACAAAAACATATAATAACTACGGTTATCTGTCGAACCAAAAAACGCAAAAAGGCAACAACATAATTCACAATATGGGTTACGCTTTTGATCCTGTAACCGGTAATTTGGATGCTCGTGCAGGCATGT
>Ga0099364_10001557_pt1 | contig 37476 bp, 38 predicted proteins | sample TergutTh196P3_FD_73070 | JGI IMG/M metagenome (GOLD analysis project Ga0099364, IMG submission 73070) | Microcerotermes parvus P3 segment gut microbial communities from Pointe-Noire, Republic of the Congo - Th196 P3 | ecosystem: Host-associated > Arthropoda: Insects > Digestive system > Gut ... | reverse complement strand
TGGAAAAAACAGCAGAAAAAAGCCTGCCACCCGCCGTTTTTCCTTTTTCTTGTCTTTATTCATGGCTTTTTCGTATAAAATTTGTTGTACCTTTTTTCGCGCTCTTTTCAGATGAGATTTTGACGTTCCCGCCGATATATTCAGTTCTTTGGCTATTTGTTTGTGCGAAAAATCGTCCATAACGTACATATTGAACACTAATCTGTGATGTTCTGGCAGTTGGTCAATAGCCCAAAGCAACTCCTCGCTCGAAAACTCTGCCGCTTCGACCACAGCCCTGACGCTAACAGGCTCGTCATCGCTATCATCTGCATCGTTTAGAGCCGTTTCACGCAATGTATCTACGTCTTCTGCATCTATTTCAAGCGTCTGCGGCTTGCTTTTTTCGCTGCGAAGGTGCATCAATGCAGTATTTACCGCTATCTTATACAGCCAGCCCTCAAAACTTCCTTTGCCCGCATAATCGCCATATTTGCCTATAGCCGTGATAAATACCTCCTGCAACAGGTCTTGCGCAATATCCGTTTCTTTCACATATCGCCGCAATACTCCCAGCAAAACGGACGCATTTTCGCGATAGGCAACGTCCCAAAATTCATTCATCCTAAAAAATAAAAACCGGTTTTAATAATATGATGCAAAAATACGAAAAGGTGGCAGTAATTTTTTATTTTTTTTCATTTTTGTTCCCGATATACCCCTGCAAAGCCTTTGTATACGCCTCAAACGCCGAAATACCCTTATTTTCACGGCAGTTGTCCACACGGGTGGGATTGTATCTCGGCAGACCTAATTCCCTATTGGTCTTCTGCCTGTGCCTTCGTGTCCGGTAAGGTCGTCGCCGAGGTCAGCTCGCGCTGCTTCTACTATTTTCATCAGCCGGGCTACTGCTTCGGGATACATGCTGTATACGTTGTATCGTTCGCCGGGGTCTCTTACCAAGTCGAACAACGCTAATGTTTCCTGGTGGCGCTCGTTTACCTGTCCGGGACGACCATCGTTTCCGGGAGGGAAGCCGGTATAAGTGCGTCCCTGGTGGGGCAAAACCAACTTGAAGCGGTCATCGCGAACTGCCATCAAACTGTTTCTACGATAATAATATAAAAAATGGTCGCGTGGGACTACCGTTTGGTCGCCCATCAATAAGGGGGTTACATCTACTCCGTCAATTTTCAGCGTTGGCAGCGGGGCGTTGCAAAGATTGGCTATTGTGGGCAGTATGTCCATTGTCGTAACCAAACGATTGGATACCGAGCCGGCTGGAATTTTTCCGGGCCAACGCATTATGCACGGCACACGAACGCCGCCTTCATAAATAGTGCCTTTGGCTTCGCGCAGACCGCCTGTAGAGCCGGCATGGTTGCCGTAATTTATCCACGGACCGTTGTCGGAGGTAAAGATAACCAATGTATTTTCGTCTATGCCGTTCCTTTTCAGCGCCTCAAGTATTTCGCCCATGCCCCAGTCTATTTCCATCATCACATCGCCATACAGCCCGTTTTCGCTTTTACCTTTAAACTTGTCTGATACGAACAGCGGCACGTGTGGCTGTGGATGCGCTAAATAAACGAAAAAGGGTCTATCCTTGTTGCGCTCTATGAACGCTATAGCGCGTTGTGTAAACTCGGTGGTCATTTTTTCCTGGTCTGCGGCAGTGACCTCCGGATTAACTATGCGGTCGCCTTCAATCATGGGCAAGGGTGGCCAGGCTCTGGGGCTTTCAGGATGAAAGGGCCACATATCGTTAGAGTATGGTATGCCGTAGTATTCGTCAAAACCGTTGTTGGTGGGCAAAAACCTTGGATGATGTCCCAAATGCCATTTTCCGAAGGCAGCGCTAACATATCCTCTTTTTCTGAGCATCTTGGCTATGTTGTCCTCGTTGGGCGAAATGCCAACATCGTTGGATGGGCCTAATGCGCCGGCAAACCCGATACGATTAGGATAGCACCCCGTAAGCAATGCCGCGCGCGAGGCGCTGCTTACCGCTTGCGCAACGTAGAAATGCGTGAAGAGCATACCCTCGGTTATCATGCGGTCCAAGTTCGGGGTTTGATAGCCGGAGGCGCCCGTGATGGAAAGGTCGCCATAGCCCATGTCGTCTAACAGAACGATGATAATATTGGGCGACTGTTGTGCCTGCAAATGAGCCGAAAAGATGCCCGAAACAGCAAGAGCTGAAATTTTTAAAACATTCATATCTATCAATTTTAATTTTTAATAAAACGCAAATATACAAATAATATAAATTTATTCCAAAAAAATAACTAACTTTGCGGTAAATTTAAAGATTTTTTAGCATAAGTCAAAAAATAGCATGAAAGGTATTGTTTTAGCGGGTGGTTCGGGTACGCGCCTGTATCCGATAACCAAAAGTATTTCTAAACAAATCATTCCGGTATATGATAAACCGATGATTTACTATCCGTTGTCGGTGTTGATGCTGGCGGGTATTCGTGAAATATTAATAATTTCGACACCAAAAGATATTCATCTGTATGAAGACCTTCTTGGCGACGGCTCTCACTTAGGGTTGAGTTTCACTTACAAGATACAGCCCTCGCCCGACGGTTTGGCTCAGGCTTTTATTCTTGGCGACGAATTTATAGGCGCCGACAATGTTTGCTTAGTTCTTGGCGACAATATTTTCTATGGCTACGGCTTTGGCGGCAGATTGCTCGAAACAGCCCGGCTAAAAGACGGAGCAGTAGTTTTTGGTTATTGGGTCAAAGACCCTGAGCGCTATGGAGTTGCCGAATTTGACGACAAGGGCAATGTGTTAAGCCTTGAAGAAAAACCGGCAAAACCAAAATCTAACTATGCCGTTACGGGATTGTATTTTTACTCTAACGATGTGGTAGCAAAGGCAAAATCGCTGAAACTTTCCCCTCGTGGCGAATTGGAAATAACAGACCTGAACAAACTTTATTTGCACGAAAACCGGCTGAAAGTTCAACTGCTTGGACGCGGTTTTGCATGGTTAGACACCGGCACGCACGACAGCCTGCTGCAAGCCTCAAACTACATTGCAACAATAGAAGCGCGACAGGGATTGAAAGTGTCGTGCATTGAGGAAATAGCTTACAATCGCGGATTTATATCCAAGGAACAGCTTTTAAAATTAGCTGAAGAATACAAAGATAATCCTTACGGAAAATATTTAAAATCTTGTGTCTCACAGTCTTCGGTATTATAGTTATGGCAAAAAAAAAATTAGAAACAGATTTTTCGGGCTTGGCTCTTTTTGAACCAAAAGTTTTTGGTGACGACCGCGGCTACTTTTTCGAAAGTTACAATGAAAAACTGATGGCTGATGCAGGTATTACAACCGTTTTCAGACAGGACAATCAGTCTTTTTCAAGATACGGCGTCATTCGCGGGTTGCATTTCCAGCTTAACCCATACTCACAAAGCAAGTTAGTACGTGTTGTTGAAGGCGAAATCTACGATGTTGCACTCGACCTCAGGAAAGGCTCGCCCACGTTCGGAAAATGGTTTGGCATAGAGCTGTCAGCACAAAACAAGCGGCAGCTTTATATTCCGCAAGGCTTTGCACACGGTTTTTCGGTTTTGAGCCAGCAGGCAACTATCCTCTACAAATGCGACAACTTCTATAATCAGCAATATGAAGGCGGAGTGATATACGATGACCCCGCGCTGGGAATAGACTGGAAAATAGACCCTGCCGGTGCAATCGTATCTGATAAGGACAAGACCTTGCCAACACTTGACAAAGTAGAAACAAATTTTATCTATTGTGAATGAATATATTGATAACAGGCTCTAACGGGCAGTTAGGCAGCGAACTGCGAAAAATATCCGGCAATTTTCCTGATGATTGCTTCTTTTTCACGGATGCAGGCGAGTTGGACATTACCAATCGTGATGCCGTGAACGCTTTTTTCGAAACAAACGATATACAGACGGTTATCAACTGTGCCGCCTACACCGCAGTAGACAAGGCTGAAAGCGACGAGCCGGCTGCAATGCTTCTTAATGCTGTAGCAGTTAGATATTTAGCTCAGGCGTGCCGCAAAGCCGGCGCGTTGTTAATCCATATTTCGACCGACTACGTGTATGACGGCAACGCCAGCGTCCCCTACCTCGAAGATGCACCAACAGAGCCCGTTTCGGTATACGGCATAACTAAGCTTGCCGGCGAGCAGTCAGCATTAGCAACGCCAAAATCGGTAGTTATCCGTACTTCGTGGTTATATTCGTCGTATGGAAACAATTTTGTAAAAACGATGCTTCGTCTGGGTAAGGAACGCGACACGATAAACGTGGTTTTCGACCAGATTGGAACGCCTACTTATGCGGGCGACCTTGCACAGACAGTTATGAAAATAGCACACGGCGACCTGAAAACGGGCGTTTTCAATTACTCCAACGAGGGCGTATGCAGCTGGTACGATTTTGCACACGAAATAATGCAACAAGCCGAATTGAAATGCGTCGTTCGTCCCATAGAAACAAAAGATTATCCAACGCCGGCGCCACGACCGCACTACAGCGTGATGAACAAGGCACGCATCAAAGAGCAGTATGGAATAGAAATACCGCACTGGAAGGAAAGTCTGAAGAGATGTCTTTTAAAAATCAGAACTGAAAATAAATGAACGGTTGTATAGTTGCCGACTTCATTTGGAAAATCACAAAAAACAGGATTACTGCCAATACCACTTTCCATGCGGGGTGCAGCAAGACATACCATCCGCGCAGATACTCTTTCCATTGCGCCGGACACCAGTGCATCAAAAATCCGGTTAATATTATTGCGAACACGAAATAATATCCGGCAATGATTTCAGCAATCATATTTATTTGCGTTGGGATAAATATTCTATTTATCATGTTTATAGCTGCAGGCACATCTTGCGAGCGGAAAAAGACCCAGCAAAAAGCTACAAAGTTAAAAGTTATTATCGTGCCTAATATGGCGGGTAATTTTTTGCGCGTCAATTTTTTGGGCGGGAAAATGCGCGTCCATACCTTGTGCACAACCAATGCCGCTCCATGCAGGGCTCCCCAAATTATGAACTGTATGTTTGCGCCGTGCCACAGTCCGCCAAGCAGCATGGTTATCAGCAGGTTAGCATTTGTTCGCAGCGCTCCTTTCCGGTTTCCGCCAAGGGGTATGTACAGGTAGTCGCGCAGCCACAATGAGAGCGAAATGTGCCATCGCCGCCAGAAATCAGCTATATTGTGAGCCTGATAGGGAGAATTGAAATTGGCGGGAAGGCGGAAGCCCATTAGCAACGCCAGACCTATTGCGATGTCGGTATATCCCGAAAAATCGCAGTAAATCTGTAAGGAGTATCCATAGACCGCCATCAGGTTTTCGAAGCCTGAGTACAATCCCGGCTCGTTGAAGACGCGGTCTACAAAATTTATGGAAATATAGTCTGAAATGACCATTTTTTTGAACAAGCCGCAACTAATCAGGAACAGCGCATGTCCCATTTCTTCTTTTCGCAACTTGTAATTTCTAAACATCTGAGGCACAAACTCTGCCGCCCTCACAATAGGTCCGGCTACCAACGATGGAAAAAAAGTTAGATAGAAACCAAAATAAAGTATATTGCGAACTACCGGAGCTTTTTCGCGATACACGTCTACTATATAACTGATAGCCTGAAATGTGAAAAACGAAATACCTACCGGAAGAATTATTGTTGAAATATTGAAATCGGTACCGGCGACCTCGTTGCTCCAACGCGCAAAAAGATTGACCACTTCAAAGGACGTTCCGGCAATCTGGTTAATCCATCCGGTAAAAAGATGGGCATATTTGAACCACGCCAAAATCACTAAATTGAAGATTACGCCTATACTAAGCATAGTCTTTTGTGCAATGCGTTTTTCATGCGATGCAATCCCCAAGCCTACAAGATAGTTGAAAAAAACAGAGAGCAACAATAGTGAAAAATAAAAACCTCCGCACTTGTAGTAGAAAAATACGCTAACGATAAACAGAAAGCTGTTGCGCCAAACGTTTTTCTTGTATAAAAAGGAATACAACAGCAATACAGCCATAAAAAACACCCAAAATGATGCGGTAGTAAACATCATTGGCGTGGCTTCCGAATAACTGAATAACTGAGTAATTGAATAACTGAATAACTGAATAACTGGATAACTGAATAACTGAGTAATTGAATAACTGAATAACTGAGTAATTGAATAACTGAATAACTGAGTAATTGAATAACTGAATAACTGAGTAATTGAATAACTGAATAACTGAATAACTGAATAACTGAGTAACTGCATCACTGAAAACTGAAAACTGAGAACTGAAAACTAAAAAGCTATTTTTTTCGGTTAATTACGTAGTCTACTGTTAGTTTCAGGGCTTCAGCAGCTTCGTTTTGCTCAAAACCGTCTATGATTTCTTTTGCTTTTTGCGCCAGTTCGTTCATTTTTTCTGTACAATGTTCTATGCCGCCTTTTTCTGCTACAAAACCGGTTATTGTTTTGAGTTTTTGTGAATTTGACGCCGGACTGTTAACAAGACCGAGTATTTGTTTTTTTTCTTTTCGCGTGGCTTGTTGCAGTGCGTAAATCAACGGCAAGGTGAACTTCTTTTCTTTAATGTCGTTTCCCGCCGCTTTGCCCGTTGTCGCATCCGGTTGATAATCAAAAAGGTCGTCCTTTATTTGGAATATTAGTCCTAAGTACACTCCAAATTGCTTCATCTGCTCTACCTGTTCGGGCGTGGCTCCGGCTGATTGCGCCCCTGCTTCCGTGCAGGCTGAAATTAATGTAGCCGTTTTTTTGTGAATGACCCTGAAATAGGCTTCCTGAGTAATATCTTGTTTTCGCGAGTGTTGCAACTGCAAGAGTTCTCCTTCACACATTTCCTTAACTGCAACAGATACAATACGTAACAGGTCGTATGCTTGGTTGTCAACGGCAAGCATCAGTCCGCGGGCGAGTAGATAGTCGCCAAAAAGCACGGCTGTTTTCGATTTCCACAGTGCGTAAACCGAAAACATGCCGCGTCGTTGATTAGCATCGTCTACCACATCGTCGTGCACTAACGAGGTAGTGTGCAAAAGCTCTACTAATGCCGCCGCCGTGTAGGTCTTAGGGACTATGTCGCCAAACAGTTTTGCCGACAGCATGACCAAAACAGGTCGTATCTGCTTACCCTTGGTTTTGAGAACGTATCGGGTTATCAGATTTAGCAGAAAGACGTCGCTTTTCAGGTTTTGTTGGAACAAGCGTTCAAACTCTTCTAACTCTGCAACTATCGGTTTTTTAATTTTTTCTATCACGAGGGCATCATCTTCAGGAACGCCACCTCTTCGGGCGACAGGAAGCGCCATTTGCCGCGTTTTATTCCTTTACGCGTCAAGCCGGCGAAATACACACGGTCGAGCTTTGTTACCTTATATCCGGCAGCTTCGAACATTCTTCTAACTATTCTGTTTCTACCCGAATGTATCTCCACGCCTATCAACGTTTTTATTTCGGGGTCGGTGTAGGCTATCGAATCGAACGCCATCGGACCGTCCTCAAGTTCAACGCCGTGAGCCAACTTTTGCAAATCCTCCTCTGTAAGGGGCTTGTCTAAGGTTGCCTGATAAACTTTGCGCATGCGGTTAGAAGGATGCGTAAGTTTGAGCGACAAGTCGCCGTCGTTAGTGAAGAGTAGGACGCCGGTGGTCATCTTGTCCAAGCGCCCGACCGGATAGATGCGTTCCTTGCAGGCTCCGCGAACAAGGTCTACAACTAATTTTCTGCCCTCAGGCTCTTCCAACGACGTGACGAAACCTTTGGGCTTGTTGAGCAAAAGATAAATCTTTCGCTGGTTGCTCAAAGGCTTGTCCTTAAAGCTAACCTCATCGTTGGGATTAACCTTAAATCCCATTTGGGTAACTGTTTCTCCGTTGACCTTTATCCAGCCGTCCTTAATGTGAACGTCGGCTTCCCGACGGGAACACAAGCCGGAGTTGGCTATAAAACGGTTCAAACGTATAGGCTCGTCAAAGACCACGTCCGGATATTCCGGCGCAACAGGTTTTGTTTTTTTCACCGGCGGCGCGGGCGGCCTCAAAACCTTCTTTTTCAACACTACCTTTTGGTAAGGTTTTCCAACTGTAACAGGTTCAGCCTCTTTTGAGATACGCTTACGCTTTTTCTTTCCCGAAATCGAATCGACAGCGCTGTCCAAGTCAATGTATCCCGAATTGTCATTCCGGTCATAATCATAATTAGGGTCTTCCATGCGATTACCGTAGTTCTCGGAATGGGGACCGCGATAGTTGTTTGAGTACTTCTTGCGTCCGTCACGTGGCTCGCGGCGTTCATTTCCATACTTTCCCGAACGTGAAGGAGTTCCCGGTACGGAAACCCGCTTCCAATCGTTTCTGCTATCCATAAATTGCTATATACTGATATTTAAAAATTATACTAAAAAATATGTTTAATTTGCGCGGCAAAGATACATAAAAAAATTTAATTATGAAAAAAAAAGAAAAAATTATTACCTTTGCACAAAATTTTTTTATTTTTTTTGATGGATATATTAGCAGATTTTAGCAGTAAATATGGAATGTTAATCACTTTGTCCATATTAGTGGTAGCGACCGTCTTTTTCGTGAGCGGTAAAATACGCTCTGACCTTGTAGCATTAGGGGCGCTTATATTTTTGATGTTGTTCAATATATTGACGCCCGCCGAAGCCCTTTCAGGTTTTTCAAGCTCCGTAATTATCATGATGATAGGTCTTTTCGTTGTAGGTGGCGGAATTTTCAGAACCGGATTGGCAAACCTTATTAGCCGGAAAATATTGACCATGGCAGGCAACAGTCAAACTAAACTTTTTGTGCTCGTAATGCTGGTTACAGCTGCAATTGGCGGGTTTGTGAGCAACACGGGAACAGTAGCCCTGATGCTGCCCATAGTAGTAAGTCTGGCGATGGCAGCCGAACAAAGCCCAAGCCGCTTCCTGATGCCGTTAGCATTCGCAAGCAGCATGGGAGGAATGATGACACTTATCGGAACACCGCCTAACTTGATAATAGACAGCACATTAAGAGAAGCCGGATACGAGGGCCTAAAATTTTTTACATTCCTGCCGGTAGGCTTGATATGTGTAACAATCGGCATCTTAGTACTGGGTCCGGCAAGCAAATTGTTTCTAAGCAAAGACAAGGAAGTTGATAAATCGAAAAAATCGAAAACACTGAAAGATTTAGCGCATGAATACCAGCTTTCACACAACCTGTTTCGCGTGCGGACGCTGTCAAAATCGTTGTTTACCGGAAAAAAATTGCAGGAATTGGAAATACGGCAGCGCTATAATATAAATGTATTGGAAATCCGTCGCCAGAATGCACAAAATCCGTTCCTGAAAACGATAAACCAAAAATTAGCCGGTCCCGAAACAGTTATAGAAGAAAATGATTTATTGTATCTTTCCGGCTCGCCCGAAAATGTGTTGTTATTTGCGGTAGAAAACAAAGCCGAAATGATTGATACTAACCAGACTGAAGCGCTGTCAGACAATCTGATGTTTGATAAAATAGGTATTGCAGAAGTCGTTCTGCTCTCTAATTCACGGTTGATAGGGCATCCGGTAAAAAATTCGGGATTTCGCGAAAAGTTCGGGGTAAACATTTTGGGCATTCAGCGTCGCAAGGAATACATTTTGCAAGACCTCAAGAACGAAATTATGCAGCTTGGCGATGTTCTGTTAGTTCAGGGCGAATGGAACGATATTGCGCGTCTGACAAACGAATCGACCGAATGGGTTGTAATAGGGCAACCGTTAGTGGAAGCTTCAAAAATAACGATAGACCACAAAGCGCCTATTGCGGCAGTGATAATGGTGGGGATGGTTGCATTGATGGCTTTTGACCTTGTGCCCGGAGTGACGGCAGTGATGATGGCTGCTCTGGCGATGGTCTTCACCGGATGTTTTAGAAACGCCGACGAAGCCTACAAAACAATAAACTGGGAAAGCATAGTCCTGATAGGGGCAATGATGCCGATGTCTATCGCCCTGCAAAATACCGGAGCCGCCGAAACCATATCTCAAAGCTTGGCGCAAGGATTAGGAGGATACGGACCTTATGCATTGATGGCAGGAATATATTTCGCAACCTCGCTGCTCACGCTCTTTATCAGCAATACGGCTACGGCTGTGCTCTTCGCACCCATAGCCTTAAACGCGGCGCTGGCAACAGGGGTAAGCCCGGTGCCGTTCCTCTTTGCCGTGACGGTTGCTGCAAGCATGTGTTTTGCAAGTCCCTTCTCAACGCCGCCCAACGCCTTAGTGATGTCAGCCGGCAGATACACGTTCATGGACTACGTAAAAATAGGACTGCCACTGCAAATTTTTTACGGAATAGTGATGATTTTTGTGTTGCCGCTGTTGTTTAAGTTCTAATATGCAAATCGAAAATCGAAAATCTGAAATCAAAAATTGTTTAATCGTATCGGCTACTGAAGCTGAATGTGAGCCGACCTTAAAAAAAATGTGCGGATTAACGGCTATATCTCCTCACCTGTTTTCCGGAACGCTTCAAGGTCAATATGTTGAAGTTCTGATTAGCGGCATAGGTAGCGTTTCTACTACTTTCCGTCTCACACAAACACTTTTGCAGCGCCCCTGCGATTACGCTATATCTATCGGTATTGCAGGCAGTTATGCTGAAGATGTAGATATAGGCGAGACCGTGCAAATCACCCGAGATTGCTTTGCCGACCTGGGAATAGACGACAACGGCGTGTTTCGTAACCTGCGCGACGAAGGATTAGTTTGCGATGATTTTGATTGCGGCATAATAATCAATCCCTCGCCGGTTGCGTCTGCACACCGCCATGTGTGTGGCGTCACTGTTCAAACAACAAGCGGGAGCAGGCAACGCATTGACGAGCTCGTAGAGCGTTACCAGCCTCAGGTTGAAACAATGGAAAATGCAGCCTTTTTCTATGTTTGCCGCAAGATGCAAGTTCCTTTCGTCTCGTTCCGAGCTATTTCAAACAGAGTAGAACCACGCAACAAAAAAAACTGGCAAACAGCAACAGCAATACAGAGCGTGAACAACCAGATACTCACAAACATGCGCAAATTTATGTAAAAAGTGTTCTTCACGCTTGGAATATCGAAAATGAACTTTCCCGCCTCATATTTTCCATCACTTTACCTCACACAGCAAATTCAGCGCTTTTTCCATTGCACGTTCTATGCCGTTAATATCCTTTCCTCCGGCTGTTGCGAAAAACGGCTGTCCACCGCCTCCGCCTTGCATCTCTTTTGCAGCTTCACGTACAGCGGTTGAGGCGTTTTTTCCTTCTCCGACAAGGGCGTCGCTCAAAGCGATAGTAATCGATGGTTTGCCGCCATGGTCGCTGCCGCAGATGAAGAGCAGCCGTTCAAACCGGTTGCGCACAGCAAACGCCATATCCTTAATCAGGTCGGGCGCAAAAGAAGTCTTGAAGCGTATCACGTTGATGCCGTTGTGCTCTTCTATCTTCTTGAACAGACTGTCTTTAAGCTCTGACATGCGTTCGCGCATAATATCTTCTATTTGTTTTTTCAATTCGCTGTTTTCTTCCACCGCTTTTTTTATTGCCTGCAGAAAAGTTGGCGAATTGTTGAATATTTCGCGCACTTGCTTTATCGTGTCCACGCGCATATTGATAAAATCTTCCACTTTTTCGGCTGTTATTGCTTCTATACGTCTGATGCCCGCAGCAATAGCGCTTTCGGAAATTATTTTTAACATGCCTATCTGTCCGGTAGCCTTCACGTGCGTACCGCCACACAATTCAATAGCCTCGCCAAAGCGTATGGCGCGCACATGCTCGTCATATTTTTCGCCAAACAACGCCACAGCGCCCATCTTCATCGCGTCGTCAAGGGGGATGTCACGATATTCGTCTAATGGCGCATTTTCGCGAACCATGCTGTTTACCCGTTTTTCTACCTGACGGATTTCTTCTTCGGTCATCTTTTGAAAATGCGAAAAATCAAAACGCAGATGCTCCGGGTCTACCAACGAGCCCTTCTGTTCTACGTGCGAGCCTAATACCTCGCGCAAGGCATAGTGCAGCAGGTGCGTTGCCGAGTGGTTGGCTTCGGTGGCGTGGCGCTTGCCAATATCAACCACAGCCGTGAAATCGGCGTCCAAATGTTCCGGCAAACGCGCAACAATATGTATACTCAAGTTGTTTTCCTTTTTTGTGGTCAGCACCGGTATTTTTTCGGCGTCAGACTTTATATATCCGCAATCGCCTGTTTGTCCGCCACTTTCGGCATAGAACGGCGTCACGTCGAACACTAACTGATACTGCTCTTTGCCCTTTGCTGCAACCTTGCGATAGCGCAAAATGCGTACATCGGCTTCCGTATAGTCGTAGCCGATAAATCGCGTTTCGTCGGTGGCAGAGATGGAGCGTGCCGCGTCTGTTTCCGTCCAGTCGCCTGTTTCGACTACGGCATCAGCGCGCGAGCGATTTTTTTGCGCCGCCATTTCCACGTCATACTCATTGCGGTCGTAAGTAAGGTTGTTCTCGCGAAGTATCAACTCCGTCAGGTCTAACGGAAAACCATACGTGTCGTACATTTCGAACACTATTTTTCCGCTTATCTGCGTTTGCTTTTTTGGGGCGGCTTCCTTAATAATGTTTTCGAGCAACGAAATACCGGTCGATAAGGTTCGCAGGAACGATTGCTCTTCTTCTTTGATAACGCGTTCTATGAGATTTTGTTGTGCTTTTAGTTCGGGGAATGCATCGCCCATAACGCGCGACAATGCCGGTACTATTTTGCACAGGAACGGTTCGTTGCGCGCCAGAAATGTGTATCCGTAGCGCACGGCGCGCCGCAGCAAACGCCGGATGACGTATCCTGCCTTCACGTTCGAGGGTATTTGTCCGTCGGCTATTGAAAACGAGATAGCGCGTATGTGGTCAGCCACGACGCGCATAGCGATATCGGTTTGTTCGCCCGCGCCGTAGCGGATGCCGCAAATTGAAGAAATTTCGTTGATAATATCCTGAAAAAGGTCGATGTCGTAGTTCGATGATTTCCCCTGTATAATGCGGCACAGCCTTTCAAAGCCCATGCCTGTGTCTACATGTTTCGCCGGCAGCAGCTCCAACTCGCCCGACGCCTTGCGGTTATACTGTATGAACACAAGGTTCCATATTTCAATCACTTGCGGGTCGTCGGCATTGACGCGGTCGCGTCCGGGAATTTTTGCGCGTTCGTCGTCGGGACGCGAGTCGTAGTGTATTTCCGAGCAAGGACCACAGGGACCCGTATCGCCCATCTCCCAAAAATTGTCCTTCTTTTTTCCAATAATGATGCGCTCTTCGGGCAAATATTGTTTCCACAGTTCGAACGCTTCGTTGTCTAAATCGAAACCGTCTTCGGGCGAGGCTTCGCAAACAGAGGCATACAGGCGAGTTTTGTCTATTTTCAAAACTTCGGTAAGGTATTCCCACGCCCAGCTTATCGCTTCTTTTTTGAAATAATCGCCAAACGACCAATTACCAAGCATTTCGAACATGGTGTGGTGGTATGTGTCGTGTCCCACTTCTTCGAGGTCGTTGTGTTTGCCGCTTACGCGAAGACATTTTTGTGTGTCGGCGATACGCGAATACACAACAGGTTGATTGCCCAGAAAAACATCCTTAAACTGGTTCATCCCTGCGTTCGTGAACATCAGCGTTGGGTCGTTCTTTACTACCATCGGCGCCGATGGTACTATGTGGTGCTGTTTAGATTTGAAAAAATCTAAAAATGAGTTTCTTAACTCGTTGGAAGTCATCATCTAAATTTTAAACTATTTTTTTTGCAAAATTAGATGAAATTTTCGAGAATATCACTATTTTTTTTTGTATTATGATTTTTTTTTGTAATTTTGTGCCAAAATTAAATATAGGGTATAGTGAATTTAAAAAATATAGTTACATTTATTACAGTGGCTGTAACACTGTTATTTGCAGTGGTATTAATAGTTTGGCACTTGTATACGCCTCGTGGATACCTTGACATACAGGCTCCGGGCGCCGACAATCGTCCCGAAGGCTCCGGGCGCAGCATTGACGATGTATTGATTGGCGAATATTTCCAGAAATACGACGAAATAACCTCCGACCTTACCGGAAAATGGATACGCTTCAGGGGCGAAAACTCGGACAATATCCTTGTTGCTCCCGAAACTTTGAACTTGTCGGGCGATGATTATCCTGTTCTGTGGACGGTCGAAACAGGCGAGGGATACGCCGGACCGGTCATTTATAACGGCAGAGCTTATGTATTGGACTACATAGAAGCGATGAGTTCTGACGCCTTGCGGTGTTTCGACCTTGTTACCGGCAAAGAGCTTTGGCGACGCTGGTATCGCGTACCGATGCGGCGTAATCACGGATTTTCGCGCACCGTTCCCGCTATTGGCGAGGGATACATTATCACTATAGGACCTATGGGACACGTAATGAGCTGCGACCCGATAACCGGCGAGTTGAAATGGGCTTTGGATATGCAAAAGGAGTTCAAGTCAGTCATCCCGATGTGGTATACAGGTCAGTGTCCGCTTGTGGAAGGCAATACGTTAGTTCTTGCGCCTGCCAGCGAAGAGGTATTGTTAGCCGGTTTTGACGTCCATACGGGCGAGATGCTGTGGTCAACCCCTAATACGCCTGATTTTGCAATGTCACACTCTTCAGTTATTCCTATGACCGTAAGCGGAAAAAGGATGTATGTTTACATCGCAAACAATGGCGTAGCGGGCGTTTCTGCCGACGAGGCAAACCGGGGTACGCTTCTTTGGGAGACTTCTGCATGGCGGGCGTCAACAGCTGTGCCTTCACCGGTGCAGGTCTCTAATAACCGTATTTTTGTCAGCGCCGGTTACGGCGTAGGCGGAGCATTGCTACAAATAGACAGGCATGGACAACGATGGACTGTGGACATCGTTCAACAGTATCGCCCCGTTGATGGAATATCTAGCGAGCAACAAACCCCAATCTTTCACAATAACGCGCTGATAGTAACCTTGCCAAGAAGCGCCGGAGCAATGCGTGAAAGAGTAGCTATTTATTCGCCCGCTAACTTAAGAACTCCGGTGTGGACATCGGAAGCCGGAGAGATACGCTCCTTCTACGGACCGTACATGGTCATCAATAATCATCTCTTTTTGTTCGCCGAAGATGGCGAACTGTTCGTTTACGAAATTTTGCCTCAAAGCATGAGATTAGTAAAACAACAACGCATAATGGACGGTGTAGACGCCTTTGGTCCGATGGCTTATGCCGACGGCATTTTGCTCTTAGGCGACGCCTATACGATTATTGGGTTGAAAATTGCTGAGTAAATATTTTTTTTTATTAACTATTTTTCAAATGCCGATTTTTCGGGAAAAAGTTCTTCCAAAAAGGGTTTTATTCTTTTTCGGTCATCGTCGGTTGTATGCTGACAGTCATTTAAGCAAAAGAGTTTGGGCTGAAAACGCTGCATTCGCTCTGTATACCTGACACTCCATGCAGAAATACGCATCGATTCATTATTTTCAACGTATTTTAGAAGTCCGTGTTCTATTGCCAACACGTAATATGAAATTACGGAGCGGTGAAGGTCGCTGTTAGCTCTAAGGCGGCTATCTAATGATTTTTTCACCTGTTCCTTAAAAACTTCTTCTATCGCCATTCTAAAATCTGCTTTCTTGTAAGCATCTATGTTGTGATGAGGAATTCCCGAGTAATATTTTCCGAAATTTTTTTCGACTAAAATTGAAGATTTATAAACTACAGTTCGATAATTATCAAGCTTCCCAAACAACTTTTTCTTCCAATAATGTAATTTTCCAAAAGTTTTTTTTTTCAGACGAACTACAGGAAACCCGTCTTTTGTAAAGAAAAAATCGGGTTGCAAGTCGGCATTAAGGAACATATCGTCATTGGCGAACAAAAATTGTTCCGACAGTTCGGGGATTTTATACAAAAAATATTCAATCACATACGCATTAAAACAAGGTAAGTTCTTTTTCGGAATTATATCCTTGTGATCTATGATTTTGATTTTTGGGTTTGAAACATCAAGCCACTCGGGCGTTTGGTTATCTGTAACTATAAATATTCTTCTAATCCATGGCGCATGTTTTTCCACCGAGCGCAACGAGTACTTTAGCTCGTCATTATTGGCATAGCGTCCTTTGCAGGTTTCTTCCGTTTTTCCGTCTGCAATTTTTACAAAAGCATTGCGTTTCGCCTGCCATTGCGGGTCGTTGCCGTCGACCCAGAGATATACTAAATCTATGTCCATTTTATGTTACAATTTTTCAAATGTCGATTTTTCGGGAAAAAGTTCTTCCAAAAAGGGTTTAATTCTTTTTCGGTCTTCATCACTTACCCGCTGACTGTCATTTAAACAGAACAGTTTGGGCTTCCTTGAAAGCAGTTTTTTCATAAAATCATCCACTTGCGCAGGAATTCGCAAAGATTCACGATTGTTGACGTGTTTAAGATGACCATGTCCAATGGCTAATACGTAATACAGTATTGCTGACCGTTGTAGTTCTCCTTTTGTCCTGGTATGGTTAGAAAAGGAGATTTCAACCTGCGCTTTAAAAACATCTTCAATCGCTTTTTTATAGTCACTCTTTTTGTAAGCGTCTACATTATGATGAGGAGCTCCGCTATAGTATTTTCTGAAAATATTTTTTACTAATAATGCTGCTTCATATATCGCTGTTCGGTAATATCCCGGTTTTTTTCCTATCAAATGTCTTATATGATAAATCAAATTATCAAAAGGGTACTTTTTTAGACGAACAACAGGGAATCCGTCTTTTGCATAAAAAAAGTCGGGCTGCAAGTCGGCATTAAAGAACATATCGTCGTTTGCATACAAAAACTGTTCTGCCAAATCTGGTATTTTATACAGGAAGTACTCAATTACGCTTGCATTGAAACATGGTAAAGACGCTTGTGGCAAAATATCCTTATGATCTATTATTTTCACTTTTGGGTTTGAAACATCGAGCCACCCGGGTGTTTGGCTGTCAGTAACAATAAATATCCTTCTGATCCATGGGATATGTTTTTCCGCCGAGCGCAACGAGTATTTCAACTCGTCGTTATCGGCATAGCGTCCTTTGCAGGTTTCTTCCGTTTTTCCGTCTGCAGTTTTTACAAAAGCGTTACGTTTTGTCTGCCATTGCGGGTCGTTACCGTCAACCCAGAGATATACTAAATCTATGTTGTCCATTTTATTTTAATTTAAAGTGTTATAATTTATAATTTTTCAAATGTCGATTTTTCGGGAAAAAGTTCTTCCAAAAAGGGTTTTATTCTTTTCCTGTCCTCGTCAGTTACACGCTGGTTATCGTTTAAACAGAACAGTTTGGGGTTCCTGGCAAGCAGTCGTTTCATAAAATCGTTCTTTTGAACAGGAATTCGCATCGATTCGCTGTTTCCAACATATTTCAGATGTCCGCGATTGGTAGCTAATGCATAATATGAAACTATCGCTACTTGTAGGTCGTCCATGCTTCGTGTATGGTTAGTCAATGCCTTCTCTGCCTGTTCTTTGAAAGTTTCTTCTATTGCTTCGCAAAAAACAGATTTGTTAAATGCGTCAATATTGTGATGAGGCATACCGGAATAGTATCTTCCACTTATTTTTTCTGCAAGCAATAAGGCATCCATTATTGTTTTAGAGTATCGTCCGGGCTGTTTTCCCATTAAAAATTTTGACAAGTAATACATTCTGTAGTGCCATTTTCCAAAAGTTTCCTTTTTTAGATGAACAAAAGGGAAGCCGTCTTTTTTAAAGAAAAAATCAGGTAATACGTTGTCGTTGAAAAACATATCATCGTTAGCGTATAAAAAATGTTCGGACAAATTTTGTATTTTAAACAAATAACAACCAATTACAGACGGGTTGAAACATGGAGTACCCTCTTGAGATACAATTTCCTTGTGGTCAATAATTTTTATTTTTTTATTACTTGTATCGAGCCATTCGGGCGTTTGATTATCTGTAACTATGAATATTCTTCTAATCCAGGGCGCATGTTTTTCAACCGAGCGCAGAGAGTACTTAAGTTCGTCGTTATTAGCATATCGTCCTTTGCAGTTTTCTTCCGTTTTTACGTCTTCCATTTTTACAAAAGCGTTGCGTTTCGTTTGCCATTGCGGGTCGTTACCGTCAACCCAAATATATACTAAATCTATGTCCATTTGTTCTGTTATTATTTATAAAACATCAATCAACACCCAAAAACAGTTACATCGCCTTCCACTTCCGTAAATATTCGTTCGTCCCGAGTTTTTTCCTTTGCTTTTGTGCGCCGGTCGAAGAGTAGAAGTCTTCCACACTCACGTAACAAGCCACTGCCTTGTCTTTGGCATTGATATCGCGCATCCACGACTGCAAAAATGTTGTCTTGCCCACTTGACGCGGAGCATGGAGAACCCAATAGAGTTCATCGTTAATATAACGATTTAACTGCGTATCAACAAGACGGGCTTCAGGCGGAAGCATATAATGCTTGGCAGGATTGCACGGACCGGTGGTATTGAAAAAACGTTTATTCATCATTCAAACTTATTAAAAAAAAATTTTGCAAATATAAATATTATTTTCGAAAATAAGACTATTTTTTTTTACATGTTTTCGCGGTTACTAATCAGGAAACAAACCCAAAAAGCGAACGGCACAACGCCCTTAGATACGTATAATGCCGATTCAGTCAAAAAAAACAGACCATAAATAGCAATCAGGGCTAACAGTAAATATTTTTTTTCACTAATACCTATCCACAGCATCCAGCCAATTAGCGTCAGCAGGATAAGTATTCCCAGTATACCCTGCTGTGCCCAACTTTCAAGATATTGATTGTGGAATGCTCTAAAGTGCATTGGAGTTTCTAATCCTATACTGTTTGCACGTTGCTCACAGCTAATAAGATATCTGCCACTTCCGGTTCCCCAGCCTAAAACGGGCTTTTCCTTTATTGCCGATATAGCAGTTTTCCGCAAATTTGCCCGATTGTGGTCAGAAAAGTTGTCGTCTGCTTCTGGAAAAATATACAAGATAGCTCCAACTGCTATTATTCCTGCAGCTACCAATCCCCATTTTAATGCGGGCTTGAACTTGCAATAAAAAAAATAAGCCAAACCAAACAACACCGGAATGATAACTATTCCAATACGTGCACCTGACAGTATTGTAAAAACTACGGGTAATAAAACACCCGCTATCATTTCCAAAGAAGTGATGTGTTTTTCGCCCTGAAACCTCAAATACAACGCTGAAGGAACAGCCATCAACAACATAGTACTGTTAAAAGATGGATGCCAATATGCGGGCCACGTCATCAATGGCGGCGCATAACTTTTACTGTTGAGAATCGCCTTGGACAGAGTTAACTCCGGAACAAAATAAAAATAAGACAACAACCCAAAAACACAAAATGCGATAACCAACCACATAAAACAGCGAAGAAGCAAAACTATGTTTTTATTGGAAAATTCGTACATGCAAAATATGATAGGAAATAGCACTAAAATTACGGTTTTGTCTAAATGTTTAATGCCCTGGTCCCAAAAATCAACAGTATAAATTAAACCAATAGCAAGCATAAGATAAAGAGCACAAAGTAGATAGAAAACCGGTTGCCAGTTGAATCGATAGGGCTTATTGTATAAAAAAGATACCACCATCGAAATTATCATAAAAGCCATCACATAGTTTGTGTAGCCAATTACTAAAGGCAAGGAGGCAAGGAAAAAAGCAATGGCAAAAACAACGAACCGTTGTGTGGCGGCTTTCCGGCAAAAAACAAAAATTATTATTATACTAAATATAATCAATAAAATACGATAGACAAAGTGAATTCCAACTGGTTTTAGTTGGTCAAAAAAAACAGTGACCGATATCGAAAAAGTTCCAAAAATATCTTTAGTAATTGGCGATGACAACGTTTTGGACGTATGGTCTATTTCAAACATTAGACCTTCTTGCCACCAAAGTGAGTTCGCAATTTTTTGAGGGTCTGCTATTCCAATATTTTTTAGTTTTATCGACGAAATTGAAAATATGCTGTCAGAGTAACAAGCAACGGTGAACAGCATTGCGGGATTTTTCGGATATATACTATCCGGAAGCGAAATATCCACCCTGCCGCGCATAACATCTGCCGAATTCACAGTTACACCGTTAACCGTAATATACTGTTCTTCAAAGGTTGAGTAAAGCGCCACGGAAACACTGTCGCCTTCCTGCAAATTGCTAAACAATGAAACTTCGGAAAGACGATTTGTACACGCGCTAAACACAAAAAACAAAAGCGTTAAATAAGTCGGCGCCCTTAAATTTATAAACTGCATCTTCAACATCCAAAAACTGTTATATCGCCCTCTACTTCCGTAAATATCCGCTCGTCCCATGGTTTTTCCTTCGCTTTTTTTAATGTCAATCGCATAAATCCTTCGGGTTCGCGCTGTTCTATCGCAGGCACGGGCAACCCTCCCCAGTCAGCAAAATCACAGATGGCTCTGTAAATTAGCTTCATACCAACTTGCATGTCGGTTACTCCCTGGCAGTCCTCCACACTCACATAACACGCCAGCGCCTCGCCTTTTGCATTTATTTCGCGCATCCACGACTGCAAAAATGTTGTCTTGCCCACTTGACGCGGAGCATGGAGAACCCAATAGAGTTTGTCGTCTATATAGCGACTTAGCTGCGTATCAACAAGACGGGCTTCGGGAGGAAGCATATAATGGTCGTCAGGATTGCAAGGACCGGTGGTATTGAAAAAACGTATATCGCGCTTTGTACTCATTATATTTTATAAAATAAAATTTCGCAAAGATAAACATTTTTTTTGGAAATTGCGTTACAAAATACAAAACTAAAAAAAATTAAAAAAAACTCAGTATGAGAGACGGGGACTCACTCCAAAACCACCACCCTATAATTTGCAGGTATGCTTATTTGGAACTGTTCCGGCACGTTAAGCACAATTTGTCTAAAATCTGCTCTTACCCGGAAATTGTTGCTGCCGTCGCCGGCAGAAATATTTAGAAGCGTGGGGAGTTCAAATTCTCCGAACGGTCTGTAAGTGTCGTAATCAACTCTGAAGGGGTGTCGGCTACTGTTGGGGTTAATAAATCTGCTGCCGCACTCGTCGTCGGTCAAAAGCATCAACAATGTTTTGGGATTAACCGGAAATCCGACAATGTTTTGCAAAAAATCGTTACTGCCCCTGTAAACGGTTCGTTCTAAATAGTTTATCACTACAAACGAATTGTTGTATATTGCCCCGCGCAGAACGTCAATCAACAGTCGTCCGCGAAAAAAGAAAACACTGTCGGGAATTACAAAAATATTTCCGCTTAGCGACACTGACTGTATGCCGCTGCCTGATATTTCGAGCCGGCACGATGGTACTGAAAAAATTTCGATGGGATAGCACGTTACAGGTAACTCCTGTTGCTCCTGTTGCCGCTCCTCCTCGGCAACAAGCGCCTTTTTTGAGCGACAGCCGCCTGTTATGCCTGAGCAGATTATCAAAATAAACAATAAAATCTGCAGTTCCGTTAATTTTTTACTTATCATTCTTCCTCCTTTTTTACTAAAAACGAATTAATTTTTTCTTCTACAGTTTGTTCCGAATTGCTCAATTCAATTGCCTGTTTGCAAACAACATAAGCCTCTTCCAGACGTCCTGCCACGCTTAACAGTTCGCAGTAATGGTCGATTATTTCGGGATTGTTGCCTCCGCCTTGCTCTATTGCCTTCTCTATCATCATTATAGCCTCGTCTATGCGTCCTGATTTATAGAGCACCCATCCGTAGGTGTCTAAAAACGTATAAACGTTAGGTTCGATTGACAGACAGCGTTTTATGTATTGTTCGGCGAGGTCTAATTTTTCTTCCCGCAACGAAAGGTAATAAGCGTAGTTATTCAACACCACAGGATTGTTTGGCGACATTTGCAGCGCCATCCCAAACGCATAGTCCGACTGAGCAAATTGTCCCTGTTCATTAGATGCCTCGCCAAGAAAAACATACGTTTGAAACTTTATCTCAAGGTCGGGGTTCCTTTCCTTGCCTAACAGCTCAAGCACACGATTGTAGGCTGGTATTGCCGCCTCGTAATTATTTAATGTAGAGCCCGAAAAACCGTGAAAAAAATGAAATAAATAACGGTCGTCAAAATGTTGCAGGGCTCTGGCGGTGGTTTCGAAAAGGGTCTCATTTTCGTTCAGGAGATATAAAAGATGAAACAGGTGTTCCCACAAATGATAGTTAGTTTGCAGACGGGCGGTCATAAACAGCAGGTCGTCGCGGGCGCCCTCTAAGTTTCGCGCACGCATGTTGCGGTCGGAATTTATCAGGCGCACACGAAAATTTTCAGGATATTTCTCAAAAAGAGCCTTAACAAGCAGGTCCATCTCTTCGACATGCCTTCTAAAAAAAACGCTGTCAGCCGAAATTTGAAGGAAAAGTTCTACTTTCAGGTCGGGGTCAATGTTTTTCATTTCGTACATGCTTTTCATTCCCTCCAACACTTTTTCATCCTTGCCGTAGTCCTTGTAAAATTCAATCATAGCTATATATCCGATAGCATTTTCGGGGTCTATTTCCAATAGCTGCATATAGTATTCGTCTGCTTCCCTTTCGCGCCCAAGCTGGCTATACATCTCTGCTATCAAGCCGTAAAAGCGCAACTCGTCGGGAAACTCCGCTACCGCTCTCTTTAATAACGCCTCAGTAGATTTAACATCACCTCGTCTCGTGTGTACCAAATACTTGGCAATAACAAGTTCTTGCGTTAAGCCGAAAGTTCGTTCTATACGGTCTAACTCCCTGAGCGCCCCGCGAAAATCGTTGTTTTCCAGATAAAGCATAGCCATATTTTGCCGCATATCAATGTTATATGGGTTGTTGTCTACAATTTTCCGATAAACAATTATTGCGCTATCGACGTCGTTTTTAGCTAAATATAGGTTTGCTAACTGTAGTTTGTACCATTCGTTTTGCGGCGCGTACCTGACGGATAGTCGCGCGTGTTTAAGGGCATAATGCGGGTCGTCAACAATAGCGTAGATTTCGGCTAACTGGAAATGTGCCGCCGCTCCGTAGGGATTAATTTCTGTGCAGCGCGTTAGCAGATTTGCGGCAGCCGGCAAATTACCAAACCGACGGTACTTTGTGCCTTCAATGAAATCGTGCCAGTATCTTAAATACTCTTCCTCAGAGAGTTGCACCGGCTCATAATGCCTGTCTTGCGGCTTACGCAACGACGAGCAACCGGAAAAAAATACGCCCGAAAAACAAATCGACAAAAAACAAAAAATACAATATCTACGAAAAATAACAGTCATTTCTGAAATCGAAAAAAAACGCAAAAATACTAATAATATTTTTGCAAAGTGAAAAAAAATAACTATCTTTGCAAAAATAAAAAATATAATAGTGAAATACTTGATAGCAGGTTTAGGAAATATAGGCGCCGAATACGCCAACACGCGCCACAACATCGGCTTCATGATGCTCGACCGGATAGCGGAGGAAGAAAACCTCGTGTTTGCCGACAAGCGTTATGGTTTTGTTGCCGAGTACAGGCACAAGGGGCGTATTTTCGTGCTGCTGAAGCCGTCTACATACATGAACCTGAGCGGACGGGCGGTCAATTACTGGCTGCAAAAGGAAAAAATAGAAACGGGGCAGTTGTTGGTATTAGTAGACGACATAGCCCTTCCCTTCGGTGCGCTTAGGCTGAAAGGAAAAGGCAGCGACGGAGGACACAACGGGCTCAGAAATATTATTGACGTGCTGGGAACAAGAGAGTACGCGCGTCTGAGGTTTGGAGTAGGAAGCGATTTCTCGCAAGGCAAACAAATGGATTACGTGCTGGGACAATGGACTGAAGATGAACAAAAAGCATTGCCCGAACGAATAAAATTAACCTCAGACATAATCAGAAGTTTCGGAACAATAGGTTTAGAATTGACAATGACATTTTTTAATAATAAATAGTTATCAGTTATTCAGTTATTATTCATGCGTATAGATAAGTTTTTGTGGTCAGTGCGGATATATAAAACGCGCAATATAGCCGCCGAAGAATGTGAAAAGCATCGGGTGCTGGTTAATGGCGCCGAAGTCAAGCCGGCGCGCCAGGTGAAGGCAGGTGACAAGCTAACAGTGAAGAAACTGCCCGTAGTGCATACCTACGATATTATTCAGCTGATAGACAAGCGACAGCCGGCTTCGTTAGTCAACAACTATATCATAGAAACAACGCCCCAAGAGGAGTTCGAAAAAGCTGAAATGGCACGGATGACCGCCTTTGTAAAACGCGACAGAGGCGCCGGACGACCTACAAAAAAAGAACGACGGGAAATAGAAAAACAGATTGAACGGTGATGAATAATTGATGAGTAATTGAAATGCCTCAATTCTTTTGCCGCAAAAGATTATTCCTATCGCCAATCGATGCAGAGAGCATATCTGCCGCTAGTGTCAAGTTATTTATGAAATAACGCTTAAGCGCTGTCATCCTGTTAGGGATGCATCTCCCGGTAGAAACGATGTTCCCACTGCGTTGCGCCCGCATCCGTTAGGGGTGTGATATCGGTAGAAAACGGATGCATACATGCGCTACGGCGTGCCGTTAGGTACGCAATATTTTTCAATCCATATTCCGTCCTCAAAGGGACGGCGCAGAGCGGGTTGTTCCGCCTTTTCTACCGATATTTTGTCCCTAACGGGACATCGCCTCAAATATTTACGCAATTTTATCATTAACTTAATAACACTAGTTCGATGTGGCTGATATTGCAATGTTTATTATTTCGAGACGAACACTCCGTCCGAGTTTATTTCATGCAAAGTGATTGGGTTTCTTTGCGTTCCCGAAAGAATAAAATCACCCATTGGAAACCTTGCAACATTAGCGGCGTTTACCCCAGCGCCTGTGAGTACCGGTTTGCCTATCCACCAATTTGTCAAAGTAGACAAAGTAGAATTTCCGCTAAAGTTGAGCCTGTCAACTCTGCCAGTCCAACCTGCTGCTATTGAAATACGGGCATAACTTGTAGCCGACGTCGCATTAAGCCTGACAGAGCCGACCTCTGCATCGCCCGACAGAGTTACAGACCGCCCCTCGCTAATATACAAATCTCCCACGTTATTCCTTATTTCGCCACCTTCCATATTGAAGGTGCCGCCAGAAAAGACACCGCTGATAGTAGTGTGAGTTGTGATGCGCGCGTTATTGTTTTTTATTTCGCCGCCACGCATGGTAAATGTAGAGCCGCTGAGCACATGTACCGAATTGGTTACTCTGTTATCCTTGATTTCACCGCCATTCATTAAGAATGTAGACCCCCCTCCTACCATTATTGCTAGTGTATATCCTCCCCAATTAGGCTCGTTACTATTATTATTTACATACCCTGAAATTTCAGAACCTTCTTGCATAATAAATTCAGCACCTTGAGTGACATTAATCATATACCTATTGCTTGATGAACTAAACGAGGAACCTCTCAACGTAATATTATTGCCAATTGTAAGGCTTATTCCGTATCTTCCTGTTGCACCAATAGCAATCATTGTTCCGTTAGCATCGCTAAAACTTATCGTGCGTCTACCGCCCATGCCGATAATTGTAAGGTTAACATTCGATACATCAAGTGTTTGACGGGCAATAGTTATGCTTCTGCCTACAAGCAGCGTATATTTTTCATCGGTATTTGGGTTTGCTCTGACGTATGTAAAAGCCTGTTCAACACGGTTTGAGCCGGTTTGTGCCGAAATATTAATTGGTTGTGGTCCCGAATAAGTCCATACCGCTCGAAGCGTTATAGGCTCGGTAATTGGCGTGTTGAAGTTAAACGCAGTGCTTTCGCCTGTTCTGCGCCATTCTGCAAAAGTGTAATGAGCCGGAAGCGCACTGACATCTATCTCGCCAATGTACAGTTCTGCCGTTGCCGGAAACGCCCTTGTCGGGTTTGCGGGTCTGGTAGCCCTGCTGCCGTGTGCAACGTTTACGTTTTCGACCGCTGTTCCTCCATCGCTGTCGAAAGTAACCAAATGCGTGTTTATCCGCCATCGCGCAAAGAGGGTGATGTTTGCGGTAGCTACATCCGTTTGAAAGTTCCAAAGGTCGCTTGTTTGGTTATCTGCTTTTGCCCAGCCTACGAAACTGTGGTTGGCTCGGGTCGGATTTGAAGGTCTGACAACAAAACTGCCCTTCTCAAGGGTCTGCGCATCGGGCGTGGGACTTCCGCCCTTGCTGTCGAACTTTACAACGCACATCGGGTCATCGGGGGCGATATTCTCTTCAATCCAGTCGCACGACGTTACCGAAAAAATTATTGCTACAGCTGTTATTACTGCAAAACACGCCATATTCCAAAATTTTCCTCTACTCTTCTGGCTGGTAGAACTATCTGCTTCCAGTGCCGTTTTACATTGGTTATCGGCTCCAGCGCCTGCACTCCGAGCGGCAGCGGCTACATCAAAAAATAAACTTTTCATTGTTATTACTCTATATTTAAATGTATTATTAAATTAACTAATTATTATACGAACTTTATTTTACGAAAACAGAATTGGCGCCTCCACTTCCAAGGTCTCGTGCCACCCCGTTTTTCCACAAAACTGCACGATTTCGGTCAGTTCCGGCTACATACACATCGTTGCCTGATACATAAACAGAATTTGCACTTGCCCTACCGTTTCCATCAGTTAGATTTCGTATTACGCCGTTTTTCCACAATACGGCATAAGACCCTCTGTTGCTATATTGCATGCCAGCAACATAGACATCGTTGCCAAATACAAAAACCGAAGAAGCTTCTGTATAATTAGCGCTTTGAGTAAGTTCTTGCACTATCCCGTTTTTCCATAGCCTGGCATGGTATATCTCTCCGGTCAAGTCTTGTCCAGCTACATACACATCGTTGCCCGAAACAAAAACGGAACGGGCACTCGAAAAACCTCTGTCAGCTGATAAGTTTTGCTCAACCCCATTTTTCCACAACACGGCACGAAATGATTCCGAAGAATTGCCATCGCCAATAACATTCCCTGCAATATAAACATCATTTCTCACTACATAAACACTTGAAGCAAATCTACCATCATTATAGACTTGCACCGTTCCGTTTTTCCATAACGAGGTGGTTCTATAACCTCCGGCAACATACACATCATTACCCGATATAAAAACTGAAAGAGCAACATCACCATCGTTCGTAAGAACCTGTGCTACACCATTTTTCCATAATACCGTTCCGCATGGTATCATATCGTACATTTCACATACGCAATGACCATATATGCCAGCTACATAAACATCGTTACCCGACACAAAAACTGAAAGCGCTTGATAACCGCTGGGCAAGTATTGCGCTACTCCGTTTACCCAGAGCACGGCTCTATTGTCTATCCATCCGGCTACATAGACGTTTTGCTGCGATTGTCTCATATTAGCAGTTTGAACGGTTTCGGTTACACGCTGTTGCGATTGGGCTGCGCTTGCCGGTTGAACAGGTTCTGTAGACACAGTCTGGCTTTGCGGCAATTGGTCTTCAATATGGGGCTCAACGATATCAGTTTGGCGTTGTTCCTGTTCGGCATCCATCATTGACGAAGCGATGTCTTCGTTTTCTATTAATAATTCTTCTGCATCCGTTGTCTTATCTCGCAAGTAAGCGTTGATAAAAATTATCAGAACAATACATAAAACGCTCAACCCCGCCGCCAGACTAATTTTGCCAACACTTATTTGCCTGTGTGTGCCTCTATTTTTGCGCGGTGAATAATTTGAAGGAGCTGGTGGGCGCATTTTTCTTATAACATCTTGCAACTCTTTAACATTTCGTGCAGGTTTCCATTCGCTCATTCCTTCTGTCCAAACCAACGTATCAGGCTTTAAGCCAACTGATTTGAGCTGGTCGATATACAAAGGTCCCTTGGTATCATTGCCCAATAGATAGAAAAACTCTTTTTTCGAGTGTTCCAGTTCAAAGTCCAGAAACAAATTTTCCAACTCTTCAACTTGTTCTGCCGGCGTCCAGTCGTTTAACCCGTCTGTCCAAACCAATGTATCAGAATTTATTACACCTTTTGAACATAGTTGTTCAAAAGGTTCAAAAGTGAAAGGACCGTGTTGTTGGCTGCTATCGTCCAAATAGTAATAGTGTGTTCCCATTTTATTTTTTATTTTTAATTTAATCAACAACAGTCCAGCCTTTTCTTTCCGCTATCGCACTGTTACTACTATTTTCACCAGTGTTGCTCCCTATATAGATAAATTTCGTTCCTTCGTAAATTAGGTTTCCTTGTCCATCTTCAATTCGATGTAGGTTACCGCCTTTGTTACTGTGCAAACTTTCGAACAGAGAGTTCAACATAGCAGCAGATAATTGATTATTACGACAATCCAACCATGTTAATGGGGTTCTCCTGCTAATTATTAAACTCGTTAATTGATTGCTGCTGCAATTTAACCATGTAAGCGCCGAGTTCTTGCTCACATCCAGATGGGTTAATCGATTATTACTGCAATTAAAGTCCGTAAGCGCTTTATTTCCACTAACGTCAATATTCATCACCAAAAGATTATAATCGAACCCAAGGTATGTTACGTTTTTGCCGGTTATAGTAACAGTGTAGGCAGAATTATTTGAATATCTATGGCTGTATCGATTAACTGAAGCCACCGAACCATTGTTATAATAATACTCATAATCAAAAGGAGATAGTTCGTGTGTTTGTGCAATTCCATCGCCCCAATCAATAGTTACTTGTCCGCTGCCTGCCAGAAAAATAATTGCATCTTGTCTTTGTCCCCAATACGACATTGTCTCATATCGATGCGTAAAAGTCATAACGTTCTCGCTCGTTCCGCTTCCACTACCGCTTCCGATAATATTATTTTTCAAAACAACAATTACCAAAATGATAGCAATTGCCGCCACTGCCAACCAGATATGCTTTTTACCAATACTTCTTTGTACGAGTTTGGGAGGTTCAGGTGGTTTTGGAGGTTTGGGAGCATATACGGGTATAGGCGGTTGTACCCTAAACAGACTTGCCAACTCTTCAACCTCGCTTGCCGGCGTCCAATCAGTCAATCCCTCTCTCCAAACCAATGTATCAGGGGCTATACCTACCGAGCATAGATGGTCAAAACTCAAAGGACCCTGTTGGTTGCTACCGTCCAAGTAGTAATATTCGGTTCCCATTTTTACCATTTTCGGCTGTAACCTCTACCATTCTGGCTGGTAGAACTCGCCCCGTTTTTGTAATGGTTACTGGCTTCCATCGCATTACTGCTAAAATTATTTAATAACTTCTTCATTCTCAATTCCCTGATAAGTGTCGGGCGCAACCTTTAAAATTTATTAAAAAAAACGCCGCAAAAATAGACTATATTTTTCTGTTACACAATATTTTATGTTGTTAAATATACCACAATTTGTTGTAAAATAAGGTGTATTTTGTGGCAAATATGCCACACCTCATTTTTCCTCTGCGTTCATATTTTTGTAATGCTCTGACAAACAGGCGAAAAAATCATAATTCAACGCCTTCGAAATATCCATAAGCAACTGCGTATCGATATATTTTCGTTTCAATATACGATAAAAGTTGCTCCGGTCGGAGTTTACCTTCGCTGCCAACCATGAAACCGCCTGTCCGTTGTCCTTCAATCGCTGAAGGATGAGCGCGCCTATGTCTATATTGTCGTGCATAACCTTTTAATTTTCAGCCATAAAAAAGCGTGGACTAAATTGTCTTTGCTGAGGTCTTCGACTTACCTGACAAGTTCCAAGAAATGCCCACGATGCACGTGAGCGTTGATGTTCTTGTTTTTACTTGTCTTGTTGAAAGTGTCGAAGTTCCAGCAAAAGAAAACAAAAGCTAACGCTTTCTACCAATATATTTTATGTGTTATGGCATTTTGCCGTAACACGAATGCAAAATTACAGTTTTTTTTCAAATCCGCAAAAAAAAAAGGATTTCGTTTTGTCGTTTTTTTGGCAAAATGGCATAGTTTGGTTTGGGGGATACACGGATTTGACGGATTGAGCTGATTTGCACGGATTTTTTGAAGCTTTTTTGTCGTTTGTAAAAAAGACGTGGCATGCCGCGTCTCTACATCCCTACGCCACCACCAATAAACAGTCATTAATAAGCTTATTAAATAGTCTTATTAAATAAGTCTATTAGTTATGTGCACCTCATTTTTCCTCAGCGTTCATTTTGGTATAATGCTCTGATAAACAGGCGAAAAAATCAAAATTCAACGCCTTCGAAATATCCATAAGCAACTGTGTATCAATATATTTTCGTTTCAAAATACGATAAAAGTTGCTCCGGTCGGAGTTTACCTTCGCGGCTAACCAGGAAACCGCCTGTCCGTTGTCCTTCAATCGCTGAAGGATGAGCGCGCCTATGTCTATATTGTCGTGGGTTGTTTGGGTCATAAAAAAGAGCGTGATACTGTTTTTTTGTCTCTTATTCGTATTGACTGGCTCTACCAAAACCACTGTGTCTAAATAAGTACGCAACAGCTCACACCCAAGGGGAGTGACCTTCGCGCTCTAATTTTCAGACACTTGAAATTTGGTAGATTTCGTCAATACGAAAATAAAGCTACAAGTTCAACTATTTGTTATTTAATACTTTACGTTTTTTGTTTTAGCATACATCAATTTATATGGTTTACAACTTTTTTTGTTTGGTACGATTTTCAAAAACCGCGAAACCTTCAAAGCGGGTTTAGAATTTTCAATCCTCGATTTAGCTCCACTCATCTCTTATACGTTTTTGATAATCAACGGGGTCGTCAACATCTGAAAACAAATGCTTCGACTGCATTGCGTCTAACGCTTTTTGGACTGCCTCTGCGTTTCCGCTTGTAGTTTTGCCCATATCAAAAGTGACATCCTGCACAAAACGAATGTTTTTCAACCATTCTACCAACATGAACGCATTGTTGGCATGCTCAACAGTAACTGAAATCGTACTCATTTTATTGAATTTTAAATATTGTGCAAAAATAGATGATTTTATTTAGAATTCCAAGAGCGAAGATGAAAAAAATGTTTTTTCGATAAAATAAACTCCTACCCGCATTTCGGGCAAATTTTACCCGCCACTGCGTTTTCGGCTAATAATGCGGAAAAGCCAACAAAAAAATCCTTCCCAAGTATTGTAGATATACGAAACAGCAGGTCAGTAGGCATATATGCGTTTTTGAGCAACTTTCGGAGGTTGCTCGGGTCGTGGTGTAATTGGGCTGCCAACTACGCTACAGAGCGTTGCTGGTCATGAGGTGTTTGCGGATTTCAAAATATTTCCGACCCATTCCAGGCATAACTCGACTACTTCAATGTGGGCTTCAAATTCTTCGCGCGTTACGGCATTATATACGCCTGGATACCTTGTTTCTACGGCGTAAATATCCAATCGCATTACGTCTAAAATATGGTCGGGCACTTCTACGTGCTGCTCCAATAATGCCATCAATACTGATGAATCGTGAGTTTTCCTAAATTCTCCCCCATAAAAGAGGATTAATCCTTATAAATACAAATTCCTTCCTTTTTTATATCTTTATAAACCAAACCGGGCACGTCTGCGAACTGATAAAACTTGTCGTGTTCCATAACAATAACGTCTACAGACACTAACAGTCTTTCACGATAGAATTTTATCTTCAGGTCGCCGGAAATTTTCCGTTCGTTATCAACCCCGCGCTTCAAAACCAAAACATCGTAATCGCTGTCGGCGCTGCCATCGCCACGCGCACGCGAGCCAAACAAAATTATCTTATCCGGCTGAACCTCTGACACAATTATATCTCTTATCTTTTCAATACAGTTCATATTCAAAAAAAAATCAAAAATACAGTTTTTACACTTTCGGAAAATCGTTGTCTATTTTTCGCGGCAGGAAAAAACCTTTGATGCAGTTTGGATTGCGTATACATATCTGTATATGGTCTTTTTCGCGGAATCCGGCATTTGGGTACAATTCTTTTCCTTCGGGAAAAACGCCGCGAACGGAGTCGAATGGAGGGTGGTTATAAACTTTCCTCAACCTGTGTAATGTTTCGATAAGCGCACAATCCAACTCACGTAGCAGAAGGTCGCCTATTCCGCCAATAGATTTATTTTCCGGAAAATCAGCAATGTTCGAGGTTGATAACATTAGTTCATACGTCAATTTTAGCATTTGCAGATTTTCGTAATCAAGCAAGTCCAAGCAGTATCCTAAATCAATGACCGCTCCGATAACTGCCGGTTTTTCTATTTTTCCTTTCGAGTGGTTTGGGAATTTTTGTAAATGCATTACAAACTCCATTGCTCGCGATGGGCTATTTTCCCAAAAATAGCCGCCGTGCCCTAACCAATCGTAATCGTTTGTACTCATTTTCATTGGCGCTTTGCCGGTCAAAACCTTCATCGCCACAGATTCGTCACATCCATGAAAGCCTAATATCAATCCTGATCTGGTAGAATACATTACGCGCTAATTTTTGGTATGTACAAATTTTGGTAAGGCTCCGCCAGCACGCCTTTAGTGGTATAAATGCCTGCATCTATTAGGAACTGTCGCGCCAATTCCTTGTTTCCGGCTATTTTGTGTTTAAAGTCTTGTATACAAGCAATAAACTCGTTCCTTTCTTGTTCGGTCATAACATTTTTTAATTTTAAATTAGACTGCAAAGGTACAAAACTTTTTCGAAATGCAAAAAAATGATGTATTTTTTTCAAAGTCGCCTACCAGCATTTCGGGCAAATTTTACCTGCCTCCGCGTTTTCGGCTAATAATTCATAAGATTTTTTATTTCGTATTAATAATATCATATCATCCAACATCTATTCCTATTTTTTTCATTAAAATGGAAGCATTCAGACTGTTACAAATTCCCTTATACAGTTTATAATCGAAAGACATCTGTTCATTGTCTATCTGCACGTCGAAATGCGAGTTGCTGACATTATCGGGTAATTCCTGTTCCAGATTTCCCAATGCCAAATCATGCGTGGCAATTATTCCCGAAACCTGCTGCCTGACTAATTGTTTAATCAATGCAACGGAACCAGTTTGACGGTCGTGAGAATTTGTGCCGCGCAAAACCTCGTCTAAAAGAAAAAATAGTTTGTCGCCGCTTTTTGTGGCGTCTATCAACTGTTTAAGACGTTTTAATTCGGCGTAGAACGATGACGTTTGTTCCTCAAGATTATCTGCGATGCGCATGTAGGTGTACAAATTGCAATTTGTGATAACGAATTTGCTTGCACAGACGGGCGCACCCGCAAGAGCCAACACGATATTCATGCCGACGCTGCGTTCAAACGTGCTTTTTCCCGACATGTTAGAGCCGGTAACAATGGCTATTTGTCCTGCCCCTTTGAGCGTAAAATCATTGCAAACACGTTCTTTTTCAATGATTAGCGGATGTCCTATGTTTTCCGCTTCAAGATGGAAATAATCATTAATTATTTGCGGCGTCGCCCACGATGGATTATTATACAACATATTCGCAAAACACGATAACGCCTCAAATTTAGCCAACGCCTCAAACCATTCGGGCAACTTTTGTCCCTCGCTAACACGCCAACGTTCTAACCAAACCAAATGTTTATAATCGAAAAAAAACAGAATATTAACAGGAATATATGCAGTATTCAAGCGAAAATCCAACTTTTTTATTCTATTTTGCAGCGCTTTTATCTGTTTCAGAGCATCGCCGACAACAAAACAATCGCGTATTGAAATAAGACAAGGCGACGAAAATTTTGACGCCGAAACCAACTCTATCAATTCTGTATAAGCCGTGATAAATTCTACTTTATTGGAAATCCGTTGGTGCAGTAAACTGACCTTTTTATGCACCAACCCGTACAAAACAAAATGTACGCTTACAGGCAACCATGCAATAACTGACGGAATATAGCCAATTATAGCGCCAATGATTATTGCAAGCGAAATCCATGGTAGTATATACATCGTTATTAACAACTTACGATTGCCTGACAGTTCATTAGCGCTGTAAAGCCATTTAATAAAATGTGGCAATTCTTTTGCTATATTTTTATGTTTTAGTCCTATAGCCTGCATTTCCTGTCGCATGTCTACCATATTTGCGAGTTCTTTTACGGCTTGTTGTCGGGCTTCTATTTCGGAGGTTTCTGCCCGACGGCTCAACCATTGTGCAAGCATGTCGCTGCCCGACGGACTTGTTGTGCGATTAAGATAACGAAACAACGAGTGAGAGCCAAAAATATCCAAGTCGGAGGCGTAAAAATGTTTTGGGTTTTCGTATTGACTGCCAGATGAATACGCCGTAAAATCGCCCTCAACACAATTTAATTCCTGTTGATTAATAATTTTCAGGCGTTCTTTTTGTTGTTGCAATTCGATATTTGTCAAATGTTTTTTCAAAACTGCACCAAAAGCGGCAATCAGCGCTACAACAACAATAATGCTCAACGACGTCGAAACCGGATATAAGACAATTCCAAACGTGATGGCGGAAACTATCAACAACAGTCGCAGCCACGTGTAACGATTATTTTGACGTTCGCAAACCTTCTCTTCATCGGTAAAACGTTGAACGCGATTTTTATAAAATATACTTTTCATTTGATTATTTATTATTATTACTCAAAAATCAGATAACAAATACGCCTTGCCCACTGACAATTCCTTTATTTTATCACTGATTTTCAATTCGTTTGCGCTTTTGCGAAGCCTTATTATCGGTTCGCCCGGCGGCTCGTCAGACAAATCGAATGTGCCGTAGTGCATTGGTATAAAGACTTTTCCGTTCAAATCTGTAAATGCTTGCAGGGCTTCTTCTGGGTTTGTGTGCGACGCTTGCATCAAAAATGCGGGGGAATATGCGCCAATAGGGAATATGCAAATATCAAAATCGCCAAAAAGCCGGCGCATTTCCTTAAACATTTTATCATCGTAGGCGGTGTCGCCAGCGAAAAATATTTTTGTGTCATGTGCAATAATTAAAAAACTGCCCCACAGCGTTTTATTGAAATCGCTCAAACCGCGTCTGCCCCAATGTTTTGCAGGAAGAAAAATAATGCGAACATCGCTTGCAATATTGTATTCCTGATACCAGCCAGCCTCCTGACGTGTCATGCCGCTCAACGTTTTTCCTTTGAGAAGCCGGCTTGCGCCCAAAGGAATTAAGGCTTCCATTGCGGGATTATTTTCTGCAACGGCTTCTATTGATTTTTTATCAAAATGGTCGCGATGGTCGTGCGAAATTAGCAAATAATTAATTGATTGCAAAGCGTTTATATTGACAGGCAGGGGCGTTTTTCGTTTGACGGAGGGAAGATTGAAGAACACAGGGTCGGTCAATAAAACCGTTCCATTGAGGGTAATGACGAAAGTGGAATGTCCTAACCAAATAACGCTGTTTTCGGTCGTTTCCCAACTCGCTATCGGCAACGTTTGCAATTGAAATGTATCGCGTTTTTTTTCATGTCGTTGCGGATTGCGGCTCAACTGCCATTTCAGAACGTCCCACAGCGGCGGCTTTTCAGCGATTGTGTCGTTGAAAAATCTGCCGTTTATCATCACATTTCCTTTCCAATGCTCATTCAAAACAGGCAAATCAGGGTTAATTTTACGCTCAATGTCCGACTTCTTTCCGCTCATAGCGCTTGTTACGATGACAATTATAAACAGCAAAAGTAATTTATTCCCACTCAATTTCTTGAGATATTCCTGATACAATTTCCCCATTTGATTTTTCAAATTCTAAATTTTTAATCTAACTCTACCGTCCATCCCTTATCTGTCGCTATTGTTTGGTCGCTATTGACAGTTCCGGGATTATTGCCTATTTTTATAAATTTGCCTCCAGAAAAGTAATCGTTGTGCAACGTTCCAAACAAGCCATTAAGCGCTTCTACTGAAAACTTATTGTCTGAAATCCACAAATTGTGTAATGCAGTAGCGCCGCTTACATCTAAATTGCTTAATTGATTTTCATCGCAAAACAAGACCTTCATTACGGAATTGTTGCCGATTTCCAAACTCGTTAATTCATTTCCATTGCAAATCAAATATTCAAGCATGATATTATCGCCAACGTTCAAACTTTCCAATCTATTACCATGACAGTTCAACTGTGTTAGCGCTGTATTCTTGCTTACATCCAAGTTTACTAATTGATTATTAACACAACCTAAGAGAGTTAACGCTAAATTTTGGCTAATATCCAATTCAGATAGCGCGTTAAAATTGCATAATAACGCTTGTAGTTCGGTATTCTTGCTCACATCCAAACTTGTCAATTGATTAGTGCTACACGCCAGACGCGTTAACGCAGTATTGGCGCTAACATCTAAATTAGTTAACGAATTACCGCTACAATATAAAAACTTCAATGCAGTATTTTTGCTTAAATCCAATTGTGTCAACTGATTTGCGGAACAACTTAACCATTCCAACGCAGTGTTATTGCTAACATCCAAAGAAGTCAATTCACCACAGCAACAACTCAAGCGAATTAGCGCTGTATTTTTACTTACATCGATGCTTTTGAGATAATACCCATCACATACAAGCCCTGTTATGTTTTCACCGTATATTATGATTGTGCGAGCGCTCTCATCCGAATATTCATGTGTGAAAAATGTTAGATTATCAAAATCTGACGACAACATTTTTGTTTCTTTTTTTGAGCCATCGCCCCAATCAACGGTAGCAGTTCCTGTACCTGATATTCCAAGCGACACAGTGTATGCATCTGCAATCGAAATTTGCATTACTTCAGGTCCTGTTTTATTGTCCTCATCCTTGTTGCAGGAAGCAATGGTTGCCGAAAAAACCACTACGATTATGACGCTATACGAAAAAAATCTAATCAAAATATTTATTATCTTTTTCATTTCCATTAAATTTCTCGGTTAAAACTCACGCTCCAATACACAGCATCGTAACGCGTTGCCACCCACGTAGTACCTTCCAACTTTACGGCAATGTCATCATGTGCCGCAGTAGCGCTGCAACTTGTGAGCGCCAGCCCGCAAATCAAAGCGGGTAAAAACACTAAAAACAACCTTTTCATATACATCATTAAAAAAATAGATTAAAATTGTTTACAAAAAATTTTCGGCAAAGATAAGCATTATTTTGATACCTGAATACTACTATTTTTAGTAGTGTTTTTTGGCTGCCTGCCAATTGCTTCAATATCTACATTTTAAATATTTCGTTTTGCCGCTGTGCTAAATGGCGCTGAAAATCAAGAACATCGAACTATTAAATTTGGCTTAATAGTTCGATATTTTAAGACTTTCCTGTCGTTTTCAATGCTAACCGAAGTTTAACGCCTAAAGCAAAAGGTCTTACATTGGTGGCGAGGTTGGAAGATAATATTCCATTGAGGTCAAATTCAGGAGCATAACGAACAAACGGAGCATTATCTTTGACTA
>Ga0099364_10001556_pt1 | contig 37491 bp, 39 predicted proteins | sample TergutTh196P3_FD_73070 | JGI IMG/M metagenome (GOLD analysis project Ga0099364, IMG submission 73070) | Microcerotermes parvus P3 segment gut microbial communities from Pointe-Noire, Republic of the Congo - Th196 P3 | ecosystem: Host-associated > Arthropoda: Insects > Digestive system > Gut ... | reverse complement strand
CGATGACGAAGAGCGGGGTAGGCCCTTTCAGGTTAATGCGTTTTACCGTGTCTGCATCCCTGTTTTCCTGAAAGAGGGGCAGGAAGCGCTCGCTGATGTCTTCGATATCTTCAGGTTTGATATCCTCCAGAATCTCGATTTGGATGAAATCTTTGATGAAATCGACAAAGAGCCGGTGGTCGTCAAAGATCCGCTTAAAACTGTTATCCGCTGTATTGTGAGTAGGCATATTTTCCTCCTACTCTATTACTGCGCCAATATGCAGGGCACTTTTTTTTGAGGAAAAAAAGTACGCAAAATTCGCAAAAAATGTGAAAAATGCTGGAGATAATAGAGATTCGTGCGTGGACTACTCATGACAGGGTAAAAATAAGGGCATAATATTTTAGGCAAATTATCCCATATTTACGCTGAAAGACCGAAAAGGAGTTTTTTATGGAATCTGACAAGATTAGCGGAAAGATCAACGAAAAGATTAAAGGGCTGGCATTCCGTGGAATGTTGGAGAAGCGGGTCTCCCCCGAAACCAGAGCCAGGTTCCCCATACTGGACAAGCTCATACCCCTGACCAACTACATCGCCAGCGGCCTTGCGCTTGTCGTGGTTGCGGCTACAGTTGGCGCCGCAAGCAACGCAGTGGGCGGGGGCCGAGTTAATGCCGGAACCTCCGCACCGCCTGCAACGAATTTAGGTGACTTTACAACGGATGGCTACCACAGTATCACCGGGTACACGGGCTTTGATACTGATCTCAATATACCCGCCCAAATCGGCAGCAGGAACACACGTTTCATTACAGCGGATGCCTTAAGAGACTATGCACTCACCAGTGTTAACATCCCGGTGCCGGGCGTACGTATTTTAGGTAACGCCTTTCGAGATAACAGGCTGACCAGCCTTACCATACCCCCCAGAGCCATTGTTGAGGATGATGCATTCAGAAATAACCAGATTTCAAATCTCGTTATTGGCGATGGAGCAATCATAACTAGTGATGCCTTCAGGTATAATCCCATATCGAGCATTACAGTGGGAAACGGGGTACACATGTTGGGCCGAATCCTCACCAGCGGTAACAACCTCAGCATAGGGAACGGCGGTTCTATCAATGACTACGAATTTAATGCATTCTTATCGGGGGCCGCTAATAGACAAAGGCAAATTACTTTGGGCGATAAAATCGGTGTTGATAAAACCTTAAACTTTGAAGGAGGATATTATAGTGTGTATTTTGATTACTTTGCCAATGACAGAAGAGCCGGAACTTACGAAATTCCGGTAGTTGGTTATTACCCCAGGCAGAGGGAGGGAGATTTCCAGTTTGTTGCAACCCCTTACGGAGCAATTATTACCGAAATCAGCGCGGGAAGGGCGGTAAGTATCCCAGGAGTACTGGGCGGTTTGCCGGTTAAAGGCGTTTTCGATGGCGGAAGTATAAACCGCATCCAGTTTCCTCAAGGCCTCACTTTTATCCACTCTCAGGCATTTCGCTGGGCTCCCATAGGCGAACTGACTTTACCCTCCAGCCTTAGCTTTATCGGCGCAAACGCATTTGAATTTAACCCGGAACTAAGGTCACTTGCAATACCTGCCGCTGTTACCTTTATAGGCAGTGAAGCATTTACCCGCAATGAGCAATTAAGCACCCTTACCATTCCCAATAACAGCGCCCTTGAATATATTGGCGCATCTGCATTTAGCCGCAGCAGTATAAGCACGCCATTAACACTTCCCGCAGGGCTTACTTTCCTGGGTGATAATGCATTTGCCGAGAATAACATCCCCTCGGTAACACTGCCCGCTGGACTTACCTATATGGGCAACGGCGTTTTTAAAAATAACAATTTGACCAGCGTTACCCTTCCCAGCGATCTTTTATACATCGGCCAGGAAGTTTTTTCCGACAACAACCTAAGTACAGTAAGACTACCCAGCGGGATAGAATTTATTGGCGGCGGGGCATTTTCTGGGAATAATATTACCGACCTTACCATACCACCAAGCCTTGTTTATACCGGCAGGATGTCCTACCGTTACGAAAACCACCCTAATCAATTTGAGGTTCTTGCGGCTTTTGATCACAGTTCCTTTTATTACGCAGAGAAAATCCAATATTCAACTGCCTATAGTGCCCGGAACCCTCTGGATAGGGTAACTACTCTTAACCTGCCGGCCAACCTTCCGGACAGCGCCCTTGGCTTTCCCAAAGTGGTTGTCGAACTGTATATTCAAAACAATAGAAGGGCCGCGACCTTTGAATACAGAAGGCACCCTATCCGGTCGGAGTATGAACCACAGCCATTTATCGATGATACGTATCGCCCGGACTCCGGGTGGCAGTTGCTTAGATAAAAGAAAGGCCTTTGAGCAGCGAGCAAAATCCGCAAAAGGAGTTTTTTATGGAATTTGACAAGATGAAAGACAAGATTAACGAAAAGCTCAACAAAGAGACTTTAGAAGCCGGCAAGGAAAAAGCCAGGGAAGGAGCAGAGAAGCTCAACGAGAAAATCAAAGGGCTGGCATTCCGGGGAATGTTGGAGAAAAATGTCTCCGCTGAAACCAGAGCCAAGTTCCCAGTGTTGGACAAAATTATTCCCCTGACCAACTACATCGCCTGCGGCCTTGCAGTGCTTTTGGTAGTGATTGTGGTTTCCAATGCTGTAGGCGGCGGCGGCGGGGCTTTGGCAAATACTACTTGGAGTGGGAGCTATACAACCTTACTGGGCGATACAATGGAGGTTTCTTTCAACTTTGACAAAAATATTGTAAGGGAAACAGCCAGATTACATTCTTCGGATCCTCTTTGGAGAGCTGTTGGTGGTGGAACCAGGAATGGAACTTACAGAGTATCTGGTAATAAAGTTACAATAACCTGGGACGATGACTCTGTTTCAGAAGGAACTATCGTTGGAAATTCTCTTTCTGTTAGTGGGAGAGGAACAGTAACGAAACAATGACATTTTATGGTGCAAGGAGGCTGAGTATAAGCTCCCAGGCGGCATTGAGAAATTTGGGCTGGGAAGGCAGCCTTTGAGTAGTGAGAGGGGGGCAGTGGCAAGTGAGTAGGGGTTCACGCCAAGACGCAAAGACGCAGAGGGATATGCGTAGCTTGCAAGCTGCCGGTTACCCTTTGCGTTCTTCGCGCCTTTGCGAGAAAAATTGTGTGTAAAGGCCCACTTCTCACTGGCCTCAGCCGGTGGTTATAGGGAGGAAGTTTAACCGCCAGTACTCACGCCATTTTCATGATCTCTGATTATTTCTTCCGGCGATTTACCGCTTTTTAACAGGTCAATGATTTCCTGCTTGCCTTGCTGCTCACCTTCTTTGATCCCTTCCTGCTTGCCCTTCCGTTTTGCATAGGCAAGCTTGCTTTGAGTATCAAGTTCATATTTTAATTCGCTCATAAGCCAAGCTTGTTCTATCTCATCCTTGCTTATGTTAATCAGTACTTCGCTTGCCATGGCTATTCCCTCCTCGCGCTCAAGTATATCATTAATTTTCTGACGTTTTCTTGTATCGGTCAAGTACTGAAAATAAACCGCCCAGGATTCCTGTGCGCTCATCTCTCCCGCCGGTTTTTCAACTATCTTGTCCAGCTTGGACAGTTCAAGGGTGATGATCCAGCTTTTTCCATTAAGCGATATCTTATGAACCGGATCGTAATACTCAAAAGTATGCAGAAATACCTCATCCGGGAAAAACTGCTTCTTTGCCAATATCGTAATCTGGTATGCCTCTTTAAGATCGCCATAGGCTTTGTCAGTTCCGCGAATATCCTGGCCTGTGAAGAGTTTCCCTGCATAGAACTCAAGCCTGACCGGTTCAAAATTGTCCGGATTAAAGCTCATTTCAACATTTACAAGCTCGCCGTTTTCTGCCTTGCAGCGAATGTCAAAACGGATTTGGCGATCCCTTAGGTTTTCAATGGGCGGCTCGTTGACGTTTATGCTAGTTACCCGCAGTTCCCGGCCAATTAAGGCGGAAACGAGTTTTGAGAGTGCCGCATTGGAAAGCGGGGTATCCCTTGTGAATACTGCCTTGAACACATTGTCAAAGCGTATGTCGATTAAATCATCGTCTTCTTCGAAGCGTATTTTTGCCATTTGTTCCTCCATACCCTATACTGCGCGGATATGCAGGACGCTTTTGATTTTGAGGAAAAAATGAGGAAAAAGAGAAAAAAAGCTCTAATTTTTCCCTACTAACTTCTAACTTCTGCCTAGACCGCCGGTAGCCACATCGGCAAACTTATTCTCCACTCAAATGACAGTTCCGCGCCGGAGGAGTGTCCTGTGACCAGGGGCCTTATTGCCAGGTTCGTCAGGTAGGCCGCGCGGAAGGAGATTGTTGGGATTTTCTCGTTATTACTCACGCAAAGACGCGGAGACGCAGAGTTTTGTATTAAGGCTAAGGGGATTAAGGGCGCCGGGAATATCTGGGTGATTTTGTTCTTTGTCGAGTTTGGGAATGTGGTTTCGTCTATTGTAAGGTTCAACTGGGGGCCGAAAAAGTCGGCGGGGAAGCCGGCGGGGCGGTCAAGCAGGGCGGTTCCGGCGCTTTTAATCTTTCCGTCGTGATTTCCCCCTGTTTCCAGGCCGGCGCGGCGGATATTGCGGGCCAGCTCTTTAAGTTCCTGGCAGCGAAAGGGCCGGGATACGGCGGCAAGCGGCGCGGCCAGGGGGAAGGAGTAGGCTCCGTGGTAGCCGGCGGCAAAAAGCTCCCTTCTGTACTCTTTAAGGGTCTTTTGAGCGTCTCTATGGGGAATAAGGACGATAAAACGGAATAATTCTTTTGTATTTTCTTCAGTATCCAACTCTCTTATTCCTGTGTTATAATAGTGACGACAAATGCAACTATTGGCTTTTCCGATAGTAAACTATATCAAGGAATCAAGATGAAATATAAGACCAAAATGCTTGTTGATAGGTTTTCTTCCATAATTTCCCAGTGGACGGGGGTAGAGTGCGTGGCCCTTAACGAGGCGGCCCTGCCCGATACCCTGGACCCCTATTTTGCCCTTGTCATGGATATTTACTACCGGGACAAGATTCCAGGCGCCGCTGAACGCAGGGAGCTTTACGGCGATGACCTGGAGGCCTTTGAAACATCGGGAAAGGAAAGCAAGGATCGCTTTATCATTGGAGATATCCCCATACGTTTGGAGTACAAGTCCGTCGGGATGATAGAGGAACTGGTAAGTATTGCGGATACCCGGCTTGATTCCCTTTGGTTTATCAAGGATTCGGGCACTTACGGTTTTTACAGGCTTTCCAAGGGGGAAGTTGTTTTCTCTAGGACTGACTGGATCAAGGGTATCCGTTCCAGGCTTGAAAAACTGGGGGATGAGTTCTGGCAGAATATGCGGAACGCCCATGAATTCAAAATGGAGCATTTTTTAAGTGATCTTGGGGCGGCCCTGATGCGCGGGGACGACTTTTTCTACCTTACCTCTGCCGCGGGCTTTATAAAAACCGCCTGCCTTACCCTTTTCTGCATAAACCGGCATTTTGAGCCATCCCACAGGGCCTATTACAAGCAGGTACTGGAACTAAAGGAACTTCCCGGATCATTTCAGTCTTACTTTGAAACTTTTCTAAGGCCGGATCCGGAGATAACCAGGGAACGGAAATTCTCGCTGGCCCAGCTCATCGCGCGGGGGATCGTATCTTTATGAGGAAGCTCAAAGCGGGTTTACTGCTTTTCCTTGCCTTTTTTATTGGCAAAGAGCTTTCAGCATTTACCCCGCAGCCGGTAGTATCGAATCCCAGGGCAATACTTTCTTACCCCATCGAAAACTGGCGGGACAGCCGCTACGAGTTTTTTCGCTGGGATGAATTCCCCGAAGTAATTATTTTTGACACTGCCAATTATGCCGTTCAGAACCGTCTTGTAAAGCGCCTTGCCTTTTTTGTGGAAAAGGCGGGCTTTGCGGGGCGGCTCATGCACGACTGGGAAATTGCCGATCTGCACGGCTGGAACGCCCACGATTACAGGGCGGAGGATCTGGCCCGTTTCTTTGAGACCGCAAGGAGAAGCAACTTCCCCCTTTTAAGAGAAGAGCTGGAACTGGAAGACATACTTATTAACGCGGGCATTTTAAGGCGGAATTCCCGCTCGGAAATAATTGCGGGCAGGGGAGCCATCATTTCCCTTTCCCGGGAATCGGACAGGGTCAATACAAGTCTGCGCCCCCGCTTTATGGCCCACGAAGCATACCACGCCATTTTTTTTATTGACGAAGATTTCAGGAATTTCAGCCGTCAGCGCTGGAATAATTTCCCCGATACCGCGAAAAATGCCCTTTTAGCCTACTTTGAAATTCAGGGCTACGATTTGGATAACGAATACCTTATGGTTAAGGAATTTAAAGGCCATATACTTCAGCAATCGGTGGCCGGCGCAAGCTGGTTCTACGGAGATTTCCTCCCTAACCGCGTGCTTAGCGGATCCCCCGGCTTTAGGGCGCAACTTCCCGCAAGGGAGGAAGTCCGGGACGGCCGCCGCTTCTGGCCGGATCTTGCCAATACCTTTACCGCCGAGGCAGAGGTTTTTTCACGTTACGTTAACGACCGCTGGGGCTTTGCCGCCGGACGGCCCTGGCGGCAGTAGGCCTAGTACTCAAACCAGAAAGTAGGGCGGCGTTTTTTCCGCTGCTCGGTGGAATTAAGTCCCAGGTTAAATTGGCGTTCCGCCTCCAGAGAAGAAGGGGGCCCGTGCCCTGGCAGGATAATGTAATCCCCGCCGGGCAGGGAAAGAAGGCGGCTGCGCAGGGAGCTTATCTGGGTCCTTGCGGCATAGGGGCTGGCGGTTTTTCCCACAAGGCCGGCGGACAGGGTATCTCCGGTAAAAAGCAGGCGCTCAATCTTAAAAACCGCAGAGTCCGCCGAGTGGCCGGGAATGGAAATAACTTCTGTTTGAAACGGACCGATATTTATTTTGTCCCCGTCTCTTACAAGGCGGCAGCGATGTCCCATTATTACAGGATTGATGGCGTATATATCCGTGTTGTATATCCGCATGATGGTATTGATTCCACGGACATGGACGGGGTGATCATGGGTAATCAGTATTCCCCGTAAAATAAAATTGTTGTCCTCGATTATCCCCAAAAGATTTGCATCCATGTTTCCAGGGTCTATGATAATCGCCTCCATAGGAGGCGCTTTCTCCGCAGGCGTATCCTCAGGGGGGGCGTCCGTTCCAACTATATAGCAGTTGCTGAAACCGGCTGAGCAGTAATGGAAGAAGAGCCTCATCTGTACTCCTCCATTTCGAATATTGCTTCCGCCGTATTGGATGATTTAAAGGAAATCTCTTTCCGGCGGCTTTTTAAAAAACTGGTCCGCTTTAGGTTACAGTCAATAAAATCCGTCCTGGCAATGCTGGCATCGATAAAGCGGCTGTTGTAAAGATTGGTCTTGTTAAAAGTGGTATCGGTTATAAGGGTTCCCACGAAGTTTATGTTTACAAGCTCTGAGCCTTCAAAGCTGCAGTCCCGGATGGTAGCTCCGGCCAGGGACAGGAATTGCAGATCCCCCACGGAAAAATCGCAGGATGAAAGAGCGGCAAAATCAAAAAAGGACATTCGCATAACCGCTCCGGTAAAAAGGCACTTTGTAAAGTTTGCCCCGGAAAAATTGCAGCCGTAAAAATGGCGCTGGGAAAAATCCATTCCCTCAAAATGCAGTCCATGGGCACAAATATCTTTCGTTACTTTATTCTGCATTATGTATTCACCAATCCGCTGGGAATCGGCGTTTGAGTCCGAGGAATGGACGGCGCAAAGGGCGGAACCGGTAATGGCTGGGCGGCCGCAGCCTGCGGCGCAAAAGCTATGTATAAACACGAATTTTATTGTAACAGATTTTTTTTCTATTGAGTAGTAAGGCTTTTTGATAGTATGATGAACCATGTGCTGGTACTGCGGTTCACCGATAACTGACGCTGAGCCTTTGGGCAGATCCCTAAAATGCCTTGACTGCACAAAGGATCTCCGTTCATGCAGAAATTGCCGTCACTATCGCCCTTCTGGCTGTGCGGAAAGTGCGGCAGAAAAACCATCCGATGCGGAGCGGGCAAACTTCTGCGACTGGTTCTCTTTGGATCCCCGCTTCAGGCAGGCCACTGCCGGTGAAAAAGAATCTATGGGAAAAGCGGCTTCCGCCAAATCGGCCTTTGACGACCTGTTCAAGTGAAGATGACAGGGCTTGTAATCCGGGGCTCCCGGAATCTATTTACGGTACGTGTGAATGAAAAAGATCTGGAATGCCGCATCAAGGGGAAAATTCTAAAAGGCGTAGAGGGCTACTACAATCCCCTGGCGCCAGGCGATCTGGTTGAGCTTGAGGAAGGCCAGATCACCGGCCTTGAAAAAAGACGGAACGAGTTTGTCCGCTTTAACCAGAAGGGACAGGCCCCGCAGCTAATTGCGGCTAACCTTGATCTTGTTATCTGTGTCGTCAGCTTTGCCTCTCCGCCCTTCAGGCCGCGCTTTCTTGACCGCCTTCTTTTACAGGCAGACCAGGCGGAGATCCCCGCGGCCATCCTCTGCAACAAGTACGACCTGGGCTCGGACCCTGATACCGAAGAGAGGCTTTCGGATTTCCAGCGTTTGGACTATCCGGTCTTTCGCGTTTCGGTAAAAAGCGGCGAGGGGCTTGGGGAGTTCAAAGACTTTATTTCCGGGAAATTTTCAGTGCTGGTAGGCCAAAGCGGGGTTGGCAAGTCCAGCCTTGTAAATGCCCTGATTCCGGGGCTGGAAATTAAAACAGGCCTTATAAGCGAGAAGTTTGACCGGGGAAAGCATACCACTACCCAGGGGGTTTTACTGGAAACACCTTGCGTAGATGATAATAGGGGGAAGGGCAAAGCGGGCTTTGGCCTGCGGCTGGTTGACACACCGGGAATAAGGCGCTTTGTCCCTGCCGGAATTCCAGCGGAGGATATTGTTCTTTACATGCGGGAATTTGCCCCCCTTGCCGGCAAGTGCAGCTACGGCCTTTCCTGCTCCCACCAGAAGGAGGCCGGCTGCAAGATCATGGAAGCCGTGCATGCGGGCCTGATCCACGAGGATCGCTACGAAAGCTTCCTGCGAATCCGCGATGAACTTGCCGGCAAGCGGGAATACCCGGACCTGGACTAGCCAATGAACGAAAAAACCCTGAAGCTTCTGGAATTTGACGCTATTCGCTTTTCAGTCTCTGAGCTGGCCTTAAGCGCCGAAGCCGCCAGGGCCATACTGGAAGAAGAACCCCTTTTGGACAGGGAAGGGGCCAAAAGGCAGAAATCCCTGGTTAGCGCCATAACTGAGCGCATGACTTATTTAGCCGAGGAAAAACGTGAAAGCCTGCCAGAGATAGGCCAGCTATTCCCAAAACTTGCTGTCGAAGGAATGCTGCTGGAAACGGATGAGGTTTATGCCCTGGGACTTTTTATAAGGCGAGCGGAAACCTTGCGGCAGTGGCTGCAAAAACCGTATGGCTCTGACGGTCAGGAAGACCCCGGTAAATCTTCCGCAGAAGACGTACTCGCGGAAATTGCCGGCCCCCTTCCCGCTTGTCAGGAAGCCGCCGCGGAAATTTTCAAGATCATTGACAACGAGGGAAATCTGAGGGATCTGCCGGAGTTAAGGGAGATAAAAAAAAGGATCAGGGCCTTGCAGAAAGAAATTGAGTCTGCCGGATCCCGTTACGCGAAAAACGAGGAAACCCGGCGCATGCTGCAGTCGGAGCTTCCCAGTCAGCGGGACGGCCGGATGGTGCTGGCGGTAAAGGCCAATTTCCGCGGCCGCATACGGGGCATAGTACACGAGCTTTCCTCTACAGGGCAAACCATTTTTGTAGAGCCCGAAGAGGTTGTCGAAAAAAACAACGAGCTTTTAATCGAAAACCGGAGGCTTGAAGCTGAGATCCGCCGTATCTTGCGGGAACTATCCCGCCGCATTGCCCTTCACCTGGAAGATATGGAGCAGCTTCACTGCGGCATTATTTTCCTTGAAGGTATCCGCGCAAGGGCCCGTTACGGCTTTGAAAAAAAGTTTGTTTTTGCAGAAAACTCAGAAAAGCTGAGCCTAAAGGCCGCCAGGCATCCACTTTTGGGCAGCCGGGCAGTACCGCTGGACCTTTCCATGGAGGACGGGATCCGCACGGTGATCATCACAGGGCCCAATACCGGGGGCAAGACCGTGGCCCTTAAGACCCTTGGCCTGCTTTCAATGATGAACCAGTTCGGCCTGGCCCTTCCCATCCAGGAGGGAAGCCTTCCGCTTTTCGACGGCATTTACGCCGACATAGGCGACGAGCAGTCCCTTAGCCAGTCCCTCTCCACCTTCTCCGGCCACATGAGCAATATCGCGGACATTATCCGGCGAAGCACAGAAGCCTCCCTTGTGCTCCTTGACGAACTGGGCGCCGGAACCGACCCGGAGGAGGGGAGCGCCATTGCCATGGCCATTCTGGATCACTTTATCGAAAAGAAGACCCGGCTCATCATTACCACCCACCACGGCATTTTAAAAAATTACGGTTACAGCAGGGAGGGCGTAGAAAACGCTTCCATGGAATTTGACAGCCAGACCCTTTCGCCAACTTACAAAATTGCCATGGGGATTCCAGGTGAAAGCCGTGCCCTGGAGATTGCCGCAAGGCACGGTCTTGGGGCCGAACTGCTCAGGCAGGCCAGGGCCTACCTGGACTCCGAACTGGCGGATGTTTCGGCCCTTATCAGCGGGCTTAAGGACAAGCACCGCCAACTGGACGCGGCGGCCCAGGCCGGCAAAAAGGAAGAAAAACGGCTCCTTGAGGAGCGCCGCAGAAGCGACCTGAAAGAACTGCGGCTTAGGCAGAAGGAGCTGCAGCTCCGCTCAGACGGCTTGGGAAGCCTGAACAAGCTCCTGGGCGAAAGCCGCAAGACCCTGGAAAACCTTGTGCGGGAAGTCAAGGAAAGTTCCCCCGAAAACCTAAGCCGTGATAAGACCCTTAAGGTCAAGGAATTTCTTGCCGGCCTGGAAGAAAGGGTCCAGGCGGAAAAGGCCGCCATTGAAAGGGAAGGGCAGGTCTTGGCGGAAGAGAGCCGCCGCTTTGAGGCCGAAGGATACGAAGCTGGCCAGCCGGATGAAAAGATGGCCGGGAAGGAAAAGGCCCTTAAGCCCGGCACGGAAGTCCTGGCCGGCGAATCCCGCAAGCCGGGCCGTATTCTGCGCCGGGACCGGAAAGCTTCAGGCCCGGGCCGCTGGGTGGTGGAAATCGGCTCCCTTAAGATGAGCTTTTCTGAAGCCGAACTTGTTCCCCTTGCCGGAAATGGGAACAAGGGGCGGGGCGGCGGCTCCACGGCCTGGGCGGCGGAGCTTTCAGAGGGTGCCGCGGCGACAGTGGAGCTAAAGCTCCGGGGCCTGCGCCTGAACGAGGCCCTGGAGGCCCTGGGCCGTCAGCTCGATGCCGCAGCCCTGGCGGGCCTGCACGGATTTGCCGTTATCCACGGCCTGGGGGACGGTATACTTAGTAAGGGGGTTCATGAACTTCTGAAAAAAGATCCAAGGGTGGCGGATTACTATTTTTCCCGGCCAGAGCAGGGCGGCTTTGGCAGAACGGAAGTAATAATGAAGGGCTAGCGCTTCTTCTTGGCTGCCGGACCGGAGGCCCGAGGCTTTTTGGCCATTGGCTTTTTCTTGGCCGCAGGCTTCTTGGCCGCCGGACCGGAGGTCCGAGGCTTTTTGGCTGCTGCATTAAAGGCGGCGGCGAGTTTGTTAACATCGGCAACGATTTGATTATCCAAAGCTGCCCTTTTTGCGTTTAGTATCTCCAGATCCGCAGCAAGTTTTTCAATGTTCACAATATTTTTCCTTTACACTTTGGTATAAATGTATTATACATTTCAGTCTTCAATATGTAAAGATATAAAGAGCTTTTTATAATGTAAAAAATGTTTAAAGGTTTTCTGTAACCAGTTTGCCAAGTCCCCGGCTAAAGGTGATTTTTACATTTTTTAGCGGTTCTGTAACAAAAAGGGCCGTCTGGCATATTTCAATGAGCGTGCCTGGAACTATTTCCCCCGTTACTTCCAGCGAGGTATCCCAGCAGTGATCGATAGTCCCCAGAATTTCCGATATTTTGGCCTGGGCCTTCCCCTGCTCCTCAAAGAGCTTGGCGAGCAGGGCTTCCATCTTTTCCTTTTTTTCTCCCTCTTCCGAATCTATAAGCTCTTTTAAGCGGGTTATTTTTGCCGCGAGCATCTTTAAAATACTGTTGTTCTTCTCTTTTTCCTGCTGCTGGGCAAAATCTACCCCGCAGTGGATGCGGGTGGCCTTACCGGCTTTTTTCCCAATACCGCCGGTGCGGATCCCCTGGAATGCGTAAATTTCCCCGCCTACAATACGGCCTTTTTCACTCATTTCAATCTTTTCCATGGTGTAAATATTGGAATTGATTATCTCCAAATCAACAGTGACGGTTTTCCTGCAGGCCACCCGGCAATTTTCAACAAATTTGGTTCGCAGATTCCCGCCTACCTTTACCATGGCCTGGCCCCGGCCAATAATCCCCCCGGCAACGCTAAGGTCTTTTTTAACGACGGAATCGGTTACATCGAAGGTCTGCCTGATATTTACCGAGCCGCCAGCGTAAATCTTAAAGCCGTCCGATACAGTCCCGTGAATTTCAACATCCCCGGGGAAGATAATATTTCCGGTGTTATAGCTTACAGAACCCTTTATCACCAGGGAATCGCTGACACTTAATTCTTTCTTGGTTTCCAGCAGCTGGCCGCTGATACTTGCCAGAAGCAGATTTCCCTCCATCCTGGTATTTTCGCCGGCGCTTACACCGTCGGGAGTGATAACCTGAAAGTTTACCGGCTCCCCAAGGACATTCATACCGTCCTTTCCGGGTCTTTTCTCCCTGAGCTTTGCCAGCACCTGATCTTTTTTGACAATAATAAAAGGAGAGCGGGCCCGGTGATCCACGGCTCTTCTTTGAGGCATCTCTTCTTTGCTTTTGCCAAGGTGTGGATTCATCTGGAGATATTCAGGAATCTCGTTGACCGGAGCCTCGCCGCGGGCAAGAAGCACATTCCTGACAATCGCCCCGTCAAGGCATTCGGTATAGGCCTTTTTTATCTCATCGTGCTGGATACCATGGACAATACTGTAACTTTCAAGAGTATTCTTTAAGTATTCTTCGGTTACAGGCGCACCATAGCCTTCGGGCGGGAAAAAATCCCCCCTGGCCTCAAGATTATTATTGAGGAATGTGACTATTATTTTCCCATCGTCCTTGAGGTCTCTTCTGGCTATGTTAATTGCTTCATCTTCTGGCTTTTCAGGATCCATATCTATAGTATCGTACTTTTAGCTTGTAAATTCCCGCAATTTACGGTATTTAATTAGAAGAAGGGGGCAAATAATGAATTATACCGATCTGGACCAAACCTATGGCTACAGGCGTCTAAATGAGCTTGCTGCCGGGAAAAAAGGCTTTGACTTGAAAACAGTCCTAACGAACGAGAGGGTAAGAAACTGCTCCGTTCCGCTGGCGGCGGGGCTCGTTTTTAACTGGGCCGCCAAATCTATTGACGATGAGGTGCTGGGCGTTCTGCAAAACCTGGCCGATGAGCAGGAGCTTATCAAAAAGTACCGGGTCCTTCTGGAAGGCGAGGTCATGAACACCGGCGAGGGCCGGAAGGTTCTGCACCAGCTCCTGCGAAGCCAGAACGGGAAATCCGCTACGGAAAACATCGTAAGCCACGAAGGCCGTGACCTGGGCGCCTTTTACCTAAAGGAACTGGAGCGCCTTTCCGTTTTCGCCGACAAGGTGCGCTCCGGGGAAATTGGACCCGCTTCCGGCAAGCGTTTCAGCGCCTTTTGCCAGATAGGCATTGGCGGTTCTGACCTGGGACCCAGGGCCCTTTCCCTGGCCCTGGAAAACTGGGCCGCCGGCGAAGGGAAAAAGGTCTTCCGCTCGGAGTTTATCTCCAACGTGGACCCGGACGATGCCTCCAGGGTCGTTGCTTCCCTTCCCCTTGCGGAAACCCTCTTTATGCTGGTTTCAAAGAGCGGCACCACCCAGGAAACCCTGACCAACGAGCTTTTTGTCAAGGAAAAGCTCCAGAAGGCCGGCCTTGACCCGGCAAAACACATGGCCGCGGTTACAAGCGAAACAAGCCCCCTGGCCAACAATCCCGGTTACCTGGATTCATTTTACTTCGATGACTTTATCGGCGGCAGGTATTCCTCCTGCTCGGCGGTGGGGGGCGTGATTCTCTCCCTGGCCTTTGGGAGCGAGGTCTTCCGCCAGCTCCTTGCCGGCGCGGACGCTGCGGACAGGGCCGCCCTGGAAGGGGACATCCGCAAGAACGCCACCCTGCTTGACGCCCTTATCGGCGTTTGGGAGCGGAACTTCCTGGGTTATCCATACACGGCAATACTGCCCTACAGCCAGGCCCTGTCCCGCTTCCCGGCCCACCTTCAGCAGGTGGACATGGAATCCAACGGCAAGCGGGTAAACCGCTACGGGAATCCCCTGAACTATCCCACCGGGCCTATAGTTTTCGGCGAGCCGGGGACCAACGGCCAGCACTCCTTTTACCAGCTCCTGCACCAGGGTACGGATATAGTACCCCTGCAGTTCATCGGTTTCAGGGAGAGCCAAAGGAAGGACGACATTGTCACAAGCGGCTCCACGAGCCAGGCCAAGCTGAACGCGAATTTGGCCGCCCAGATCACCGCCTTTGCCTGCGGCAAGAGTGACAGCAGCGGCAACAAGGACTTCCCCGGCGGGCGGCCCTCCAGCCTGATTTACGGGGACAGGTTAAGCCCCCAGGCCCTGGGCGCCCTGCTTGCCCACTACGAAAACAAGGTCATGTTCCAGGGTTTAATATGGAATGTGAATAGTTTTGATCAGGAAGGAGTCCAGTTGGGCAAGGTTCTTGCGGGCAAGATTCTTTCAAAGAGTGGCGATAGCTCTGGAGACCCAGTACTGGACGCCTACGGGAAAATTTTGGGAGTGTAAGTTTAGCCCCTGCACAGGGCTTCGGCAAAATGCATCAGGGTTTGGAAGTTACGCGGGGTAAGGTTTTGAAAGCAGTCCTCCGGCGAGTTCAGCTTGCGCCAGGTTTCGGGCATGAAATGCCCTTCATCTTTCTTTCGGGATTTGGCTTTTATAAGCGCGCCGGCAAGCTCAGCATCTTTTTGCATTTCGTAAACAAGCCGGTTGTATTCGGCTGAGGGCAGCATGGTGATGGTCTGGGCGCAAAGTCCTGCCCGGAAAAACCCCAGGTCGTCAGAGAAGGGCGTGGGGGCAAGCTGTACTTTTTTCATTCCCAGGTTCCGGGCAGCTTTCAAAGCCAGCTTACGCAGTTCCATCATTGGCTGGCGCAGTTTTTCTCCGGCTCCGTCCTTGCCAAGTAAATGTTCCAGGGTTGTAGAGATTATAAGAGTATCCCCGGTGCCGCAGGCGTCAAAACAGAAGATCCGGTTCTTTCCCGTTTTCAGGAGTTCAAAACCTTTTGCCAGGACATAGGCTCCCTGGGCCTGGATGCTTTCGCCAGGTTTTAACTCTTCCTTGTCGGTGAATATGACAAGCCAGTTAAACACGGCGTCCTTTTTTAGCTTTACCGCTGTTTCCAGAAGAATAAAAACGGCGGCGCTGTTGTCGTTTGCCCCCGGGCTGCCTTCCGCGCGGTCGTAATGGGCCACAAGAATGACAGGCGGGCGGCGCAGGTAATTCTCTTGTGAAGGGCTGCTCTGGCCTTTCGGGGCTTTAGGCTGCACGGGGGAAATGATAAAGTGGCGGCTCCCGCTTATTTCAAGCACCTTGTATTCCAAAGATGCTTCCTCAATTAGTTCCTGAAGAATCTTAAAACGGTCGGCTTCCAGGGATATGAATTCCTCAAAGCGCTTCCAGGAGCTACCCTTTAACTTCTGATCAGACATACTCAGCCGTATCTATGATGTAATGGCTAAAGGCATTGATCACATGGGTATTGTGATACTTTGTGTTCCTTGGCCCGGAAAGGTCGTAAAGGTGAATATGGCCATGGATCAGATACCTGGGTTTAAAAACCCGCATGAACCAGAGAAAAGCCTTGAACCCCCTGTGGTATTTGTCTTCCCTGTCGTGGATTCCCCTGGGAGCGGCGTGGGTAAGGAGTATGTCCAGATAACGCCCCCGTAAGAGGCGGTTAAAAAAAAGGGCAGGGAACAGTTTGAGTATTCGAAGGTATACCTGGAAGTCAGAAAACTGATTTTTCCCCCTGCTATGGCGCATACAGCCGCCCAGCCCGGCGATGATAAGCTCCGGCTCGCGGCAGACTTTGGCATCGGTGTTGATGGCTGCGTGTTTTTCCTGGGTGCTGTTGTGATGATTGCCCATAACGAAGAAAAGGGGTTTGTTCAGCCTGGATATGATAAAATCAAGGTAATCCATGGGAAGATCCCCCGCTGAAAGAACAATATCCACATCCGCATACCTCTGCGTTATGCTGTTCGTGTAGATCAGGGGATCTATCAGATCCGAAACGCAGAGGATCTTCATCACCTTTTAGAGGGCCCTGAGGCTTCCTTGTCGGTCTCTGATACCCTGTAATCAATGTACTGGGTGAGCTTTGCTCCAACATCGCGGAAATTCTTTTTCTGCGCGTAGATCTTGTCCCATTGGGCTATGGCCTTTACGAATTCCTGGGTTTTCTCAAAACACATTGCCAAAAAGTACCTGGCGTAAAGGCTGTCAGGCTCAGCTTCCTTTTCTATGACGTTCACAGCCCTTTCCAGTTCCCCAATGGCCTTGTCCAGCATATTAAGGGACATGTAACAGCCCCCCAGTTCCACAAGGCTGCGGAGTTTGAATTCCTGTTCGCGGGACGCTTTCTCCAAAAAGGGGAGGGCTCCGGCGTAGTCCTTGGTGTCCTTATAGGCCTTTCCCATGCTAAGCAGGATCTGCCCATCAACCGGGTTTAACTTAAGGGCCGCATCGAATTCCATAATGGCTTCCTTGGGCCTTTTGCATTGGTGGTAAAAAAGGCCAAGCTCATAACGGTAGCGGATCTCCCTTGGGTTAATGGTACTTGCCTTTCGCAGGTACTGTTCCGCCAGGTCAGGTTTGCCCCGGCCGGAAAAGAGCTTGCCGGCCTGGAAGTAGTACTCCGGCCTTTCCGGGTGCTGTTTTATAAGCACGACATACTCTTTCAGGGCCTCTTCTTCCTCGCGGAACTGGGCGTAAAGCCTGGCCAGGGTTTCCCGGAATTCCGTTTCGGGGATGTTTTTTCCCTGTATGCCCAGGCGGCTGGCGCTCCGGTATTCCCGAAAGGCCTGTTCTTCCCGCTTGTCCGCAAGGTAGGCCTTGCCCAAAAGGTAATGGGCTTCCGCGTTCTGGGGGTCGGCTTCCAGCGCCGCTTTGGCGGTTCTGATTGCCTTTCGTACGTTGTTCTGATTGAGGAATTCCGCAGCAGCAGCAGCCTTTTTGGGGAGGAGTATGTTCTTTACGAGGAAAAAAACGAGAATGGCAAGCCCCGCCGCGAGAACAATAATAATAGTTGCGGTCATTTCTTCTCCTAGTGCTCCATTATAAGGTTTTTGGTATTATTTAACAAGCCATTATGCAAAACCGCGATACGATCGCAAAGATATTGTACCAGATCCAGGTTATGAGAGATAAGTAAGAGGCTAAGGCCCAGCTCAGCGTTCAATTCCCGGAACAGGTTGAGGATCTGCGCCCCAACGGAAACGTCCAGGGCGCTGACAGGCTCGTCCGCTACGATAAGGCCCGGCTTGAGCATAAGGGCCGCCCCAATGGCCAGGCGCTGCTTCTGACCGGATGAAAGTTCCCGGGGTTTGCGTTTTTTGTAGGAAGAATCAAGGCCCACAAGGTCCAGCATCCTGTCCACCCTGTACTGCCTTTCGGCCCCGTCAGCCAGGCCATGCACCCTCAGCGGCTCCTCCATGATCCAGCCGGCGGACTTAAGCGGGTTAAGGGATGCCCCTGAGTTCTGGAACACCGCCTGTACTTCAAAGGCCGCCTCCCGCCTTTCCTTAAAGGACGGCCTTTTACTCCGCTTACGGCCATTGACGAAAATGTCCCCCCCGTGATCCATCAACCCCAGGATACATTTCCCCAAAGTCGTTTTCCCACAGCCGGACTGGCCCACAAGCCCGAAAATTTCCCCCCGGCCGATTTCCAGGTCAATGCCGTTCAGCACGGTTTTTACTTCCCTTTTCCCGAACAAACCCCAGGGCCTGGATGAGTAGGAGGCAGAGAGGCTTTTTACCTGGAGGAAAGGTTCGTGATTATTCATATAATTCCTCTCGCATCGAATCTTCGATTCGCGGCACGGAGGCACAGAGGCAACGAGTTCTGTGCTTGCTGCTGATTATTATTTCTTCTGGAAATTCTTCCATGCATTTGGGAGAAGATTTTGCGCAGCGGGGGTGAAAGGGGCAGCCTGATGGCCGGCCCTCTTCCAGCGAGGGAATCCTGCCGGGAATGGTAAAGAGCGCCTTTCCCCTCTTGCCGCCCTGGGGGATTGAAGCCAAAAGGCTGCGGGTGTATTCGTGCGCCGGGTTTGAAAAGAGCTCGCCCGATTCCCCTTCTTCCAGTAAACGTCCGGAGTACATTACAAGGACGCGGCTGCAGAGCTTTTTGACCAGTGACAGATCGTGGGAAATAAAAAGAACGGAAGTCCCAAAGTCCCGGTTTATCTCTTTTAAAAGGCTGATAATCTCGTCCTGGGTATTGTGATCCAGGGCGGTTGTGGGCTCGTCGGCAATCAGGAGCCTGGGACGGCAGATGACGGCAAGGGCAATCATGACCCGCTGGCACATACCGCCGGAGAGCTGGTGCGGATAAGCTTTCGCAAGTTTTTCAGGCTCCGGCAGTTTAAGCCTTTCCATCAGCTCCCCAAGGCGGCATTTCAGGGCGGCTCTGTTTTTTTCGCCGTGGAGCTCAAGGGTTTCGGCGATCTGATCGCCGACTCTCATAAGGGGGTTAAGGGAAGAAAAGGGCTCCTGAAAAATCATGGATATTTCCTTTCCCCGTATTTTCTGCATTTCCCCTTCGCTTAAGCTTAATAGGTTCCGCTGATCGAAAATAATAGAGCCGCCTGTGACTTCCTTGTTATCGTCAAGGAGTCCCGGAATGGAAAGGGCCGTAAGGCTTTTGCCGGAACCGGATTCTCCGACAAGGCCCAGTATTTCCCCGCCGTAAATCTCAAAGGAAATATCTTCAACCGAGCTTAACAGTTTCCCAAAACGGTTGATTCCAATGGACAGGTTTTTTACATTCAGTAAAGTTTCCATAAGTTTCGCCTAATAGCTCCTGTCCTTGAGCCCCTCGCCCAGGTAGTGGAAGGCCAGGACTGTCAGCATGATCATTAAGCCGGGGGCCAGGGCGCACCATGGGGCATTAAAAAGAAAGCTCTGGGATTCGGAGAGCATGCGGCCCCAGCTTGGAAGCGGGGGCTGAATGCCAAGGCCCAGGTAGCTCAGGCTTGATTCGGCTAACACGGCGTTTGAAAGGGCCAACACCGAGGCGGAAAGAAGGGAGGGCAGGAGGTTGGGGAAAATATGCACAAAGATGATTCTGCGGCCCGGGATTCCGGCTAAACGGGCTGCAAGGACAAAATCCCGTTCCCTGTAAAGCAGCATCCCATTGCGCATAATGCGGGTAAAGCCAGGTATAAACAGCACAAGAAGGGCGATGACCAGGGTAGCCGGACTGTTACCCAAAAGGGAAACCATCACCAGGGCAAGGAGTATCCCCGGAAAGGAGCTTAGGGCATCCATGACCCGCATGCAAATCTCATCCCAGATACCACCGGCATAACCGGAAATCATCCCCAGGGCCGAACCGATGGCGGCGCTTCCCGTTACTGTAAACAGGGCCACAAGCAGGGTGTATCTTGCGCCGGCCATGATCCGGGATAAAACGTCCCTGCCGAAATTGTCGGTGCCCAAAAGGTTTTCCAGGCCAGGCGCGCTGAACCTGTTTGTGCTGTCCATGGCGTTGTAGTCGTATGGCAGGTAGAATAAACTCATCAAACTTATCCCGCCGATAAATATGGCCAAAACCGCACCGGCTTTTAATTCAAAAGTGCCTTCTGTAATTCTCATTTTCGCCTCAGACCTTTTGCGAAAGACGGATTCTTGGGTCCATCATCTGCAAGACTATGTCCGCCAGAGTGTTGGCCAGGATAACCGCAAAGGCGATGTAGATCATGATGGTTTGGATCAGCGGATAGTCCCGCGCGTTGATTGACGCGATTAAAAGCCGCCCCATGCCGGGGATGCCGAAAACCTGCTCGACGATAATGCTGCCGGCCAATATTTCCCCGGCAATCATTCCAAAAAGACTTATCGCTGGAAGGGAAGCGTTCTTTAGGACATGCCGCCGGAGTATATGGGAAGGGCTTGCCCCCTTGCTTTTGGCGCTGCGGGCATAGTCGCTTTTAAACTCCCGAAAGATGGCGGAGCGAAGGAACTTTAATACCAGCGCCGCACTGGGCAGGGCAATGGTCAGGGCGGGAAAAAAGAGATAGCCGAAAAAGGCCGCGGGGCTTTCCTGGTAGCTGACAAAGGCCCCCGGGACAAATACCCGCAGGATGATGCCGAAGACCCAGATGAAAAGAAGGCCCAGGAAAAAAGGCGGCATGGAAATATTCAAAGCCGTAAGGGTCGTGATAACACGGCTTGTAACTGAGTTTTCTTTTTTTACCGAAAGAAGGGAAAGCGGAAAAGCTATCAGGGTGATCAATAAAAACGAAAACCCCGCCAGGGCCAGCGTCACAGGCAGCCTTTCTAGAATAATTTCCGAAACAGGGGCGCCCATGAAACGGGACGAGTAGCCCAAACGTCCTGTCAAAAGATTGCCCAGCCAGGAAAAGTACTGGGCCGGAAAGCTCTTATCAAGTCCCATCTCGACCCTAAGCGAGGCGAGCTGTTCTTCAGTGGCTTCGGTTCCCAGGGCAAGCAGGGCCGCGTCTCCGGGGATCAGGCGAAAGGCCGCAAAGGTAAGGAGCGAAACGAGAAACAGCGTAAGGAGTGTTGTTGAAAGCCTCTTTCCTATAAAACCCATGTTCTATTATTTTCGATACATGGCGGCAAAGTCTATCACATAAAGGGGGTAGTTAATGACTCCGCCGAAACGCCCGGCCGCCAGGGCCCTGAAACCCAGGATGTCCTGGATAAAGACGCTGGCCGCGTTATCTGAAATTATCCGCTGGGCTTCTTTGTAAAGCTCAATTCGCGTTTCCTCATCCGTTTCTAAAAGGGCCTCGTTGTAGACCTGGTCGAAATCAGGGCTGTTAAAATTGATAAAATTCCCGTCGCTATCGGAAAGGTAGCGGTAAAGAAAGCTCCTTGGGGAAACGGTATTGGCGTCCAGGGAAATAATCGTGGCCTGGTATTCCCTTGCCTGGTAAACATCCGAAAGCCAGGTAGCCCAGTCGACCAGGACTATGCTCGCATCGATCCCCGCCTCGCTTAACTGGTTGACTATTACCTGGGCCGTGTCAACATGCATCGTAAAAACGTGGGCGACGGTAATTTCCAGGGAAAAGCCGTCTTCATAACCCGCCTCTGCAAGAAGCTCCCTGGCCCTTTCAATATTATGAGGGTAGGGGTCCCGAAGGCTCTCATCGTAAACGTTCACAAGGCCCGGAATGACAGGACTGCCCGACGGCTGCCCAAAACCGAAAAAGGCGATGTCGATAATTTCGTTTATGTCCAGCGCGTAATTGATTGCCTGGCGTACCCTTATGTCGTCCAGGGGCGGCTCGGCATTGTTCAGGGCCATCAACTGCACCATGTTGGAGTACCAGGGAAAGATATCAAAGTTATTCGGGTTAAGCTGCGAAACATGGCCCCCCGGAAGACCGGCCCCCTGGATATTGCCCCCCAAAAGTCCGGTGATAAGGGTATCTGTGTTAGAGACAAAAACTATCGTGACCCTGTCCAGCGCTGGAATACCGGCCTGCCAGTAATTGGGGTTTCTTGTTAGTACAAGGCTTTGCTGTGGCGCATAACTTTCGATCATAAATGGCCCGGTGCCTATGGGGTTTCTTTCCCTGGCAAGGTTATCTTCCGGCACTATCCCAACAGTAAGGTAGGGGAGGAATTCCGGGTCCGGCTGCCTAAGGCGTACTTGAATCTCCTGCGCCTCCGGTGCTTCCATTACCCCGACAATGTCTATGCTCGCGACCCTGTCAAAGCCGGGAAAACCCACACGCCTGGCGGTACTAAGGGAGAAAATCACGTCCTGGCGGCGAAGGGGGCTGCCGTCGTGGAAGAAGACCCCCGGCCGCAGGTTAAAGACGTAAAGGCTTCCATCTTCTTCGATCCTGTAAGATTCGGCCAGGGCGGGAATCAGGGTGCCGGAGCTGTCGGGCTTTACCAGGCCTTCGAAAACGTTAAAGAGAATACTCCTGCCGTCGGCGGTATTCGCCGGGTTCAGCGGGTCAAGGGTGACAGGCTCGGTACTAAGGCCGTAGCGCAGTTCCGCCGTCCGTGGGCCGCGTTCCCGCTGGCTGCAGGATGAGGCGGATAAGGCTGTTAGAAGCAGCGCCGCAGCCAGGAGCAGCAGGCTGATAATGTATCTACGCATCTTTTTCATTATAACGAAGCTGAAAGGTCTGTCCATCCTAAGATGAGCTTTACTGATACAGTTGGCTCTGCTAATATGTTCATCTTATGACCGAGATAAATAACTGGCAATGGGTAGTTGATAAAGATGAAATGTGCTGCCGGAATCTGGAAAACAATGTAACTGTGAAAATGGAAAAAGAAGGCCAAATCTTGAGGGGAAAAATCCATGACATGCCCATGGAACTATTCGGCAAGATTGCGGAAATCGAAAATGGCGAGGAGATTATCATGCAGATCGTAAAGATGGCCGAGGAAAATTTTTTTAAAAATTTTTGATTTTTTTCAGATTTCTATAGACATATTGTACTAGTTATTTTATTATTGTACTAGATGAATAGTACAATAGCCGGAAAGACGAAGCAAAAGGCCGCTGAGCCAACACCGGCCAAGCCTCAATCGGGAGGCAAAGCGCCAATAAGTTTCTCCCTGGACATGGCTGACGGGGCGCCGATTTACCGGCAGGTCATCCGCCAGATTGAGTACGCCATACTATCCGGCAGGCTGAATAGCGGGGACAAGCTGCCCACCATCCGGTCTTTGGCGGTGGAACTTAAGACCAACCCCAACACCATAGCCAAGGCCTACGGGGAACTGGAGATACGGGGGATTCTTGCCACCCAGGTGGGCAGCGGGACTTATATCTCGGACAAGAAACCCGAGCCGGAAGAAGAAGGGCCGGACAGGAAGATCCGGGAAATGGTGGGCCGCTTTATCCGGGACATGCGCGGGCTGGGAGTGGAAAAACAGGAATTGGCTGCCTTGATAGCCGTGTGCAATGACGAGGAGGACTAAAGAAATGAAACTTGGAAATACGAACAATCAGGAAGTAAAACCCCAGTCTGGTACTGCCCGCTTAAAGCCCGTGGCAAAGAAGGCTGTCCGCCGCCGTAAACCGGATTACTCCCTCTTATTGATACGGCTGATCTTTTTGATTTTTGTCCTTTCCATGCTTGAGCTTTTAACTCCCCAGGACTTTTTTGATTCCCCGCAGTCGCTGGGTATTTACTTTACGAGCCTGTTCCTAGCGTTGATCCTTGTCTCCTGCCTCCGCAAGGCATACGAGTGGGAGCGGGTCATTGTGTTGCGGCTGGGCAAGTTCCACAAGGTCCGGGGGCCGGGGATTTACTTTCTCTTGCCGCTTATCGATCACGTCCATAGAATTATTGACATCAGAATTCGTGTCATGGACTTTTACTCCCAGGAAACCCTGACCGGGGATTCGGTGACGGTGAACGTTGACGCCTTTTGCTTCTGGCTGGTCTGGGACCCCCAAAGGGCCGCCCTGGAGGTGGAGGATTACGAGGAGGCCATGGCCCTGGCTTCCAAGGCCGCCCTGCGGAACGTTATTTCCAAGAACGACCTTACGACCTTTCTGGCCCGAGGCGATCTTATCGAAAAGCAGATTCAGGAAGAAGTGGAAAGGCAGACCACCGAATGGGGCATTTCCGTCCAGTACATCGAGATAACCGACATCCAGGTGCCACAGGAACTGCAGAACTCCCTTTCCCGTATCGCCCAGGCCGAGCGGGAGAAGAAGGGCAGGACGCTGCTGGCGGAAGCGGAAATTGAAATCGCCCGCAAGCTGGAAGAGGCTATTGCCATCTATGCCAAGGACGAAAAGGCGCTTAAACTCAGGATACTTTCAATCCTGAACGAGGGGCTTAAAACCGGAAACTCCATGATGCTGGTTCCCAATTCCATTACGGACGAGCTTAAGACCAAGGATATTTTCGGGCTTCAGGCGCTTAACGAGCTAAAGAGGATGAAGGAGGAGTAAGGCCGCCGAATAACCTTAATAATCCACGGGAAATAAAGTAGCCGCCAAAGATAACGATAAAGCGGTCGACAATGTTTATGGGAATCCGGGATAAAATATTTACAGCCAGAGCCGGGAGATTGCTCATTATAAGGGCAAGCTTAAAAGTGTCTTCTACGCTGGAATGATGCAAAGGCAAGTTAAGAATCAAATCTGACACATAATTTATTAGCCCGCCCAAAATGCTGACGGCGGCGGCGCAGAGGATATACAGCAGCATAAGTCTTGCGGCAAGCCCGGTGTAAGAGGCAATTACTTTTTCTTTGGGGGCAAATTTTGGGATTTCAGGGGCAGCGGGCTTAAGCGCGCATATAAGCAGAACTTCCGCAATGCTGCACAGGACATAAAGATGAAAGCCGACGCCCCAATAAGTGCATAGAATAACCCAGCTTAATACCGCGACAGCAATGCCGGGTATAAGACCAAATGCAAAGGCTATCGCCGCAGCAAATACGGTATCTATGTACAGGGGAAGTCCCAGGAAATTCCTGAAAAAAACGGGAAGGAAAATATCCATTAATGATGCGACAAAACATAAAACACTTAGTTTTAGAACAGTAAGTTTAGTAAGCTCCAGAGAACGGTTAAACAGCATGTAAACAGTATATCAAAAATATGCATTTTAGTATATATTGAATTTGTGCGCTTAGTTGGAAAAAAATTATGGCTTGTATTGTTGGCCGCTCTCTTTTTATCCTGCGTGGACTACGATAAGCTAAATATTCAGAGTTTAGTAAAGCAGTGGACTGAAATAACGGATTTTTCCCCAGACATCGTAAGCGTTGCAAGCGGCGCAGATTTAGCCTCGCCAGATTTAATCTCGTTAATCGATGCTTTCTCCCTGTCCCTCGAGCGATTCCAGGACTCAGATTTGCTACGTACATACGGAACAATTCCTTTTTCACTAACTGAGCGCAGCTTCGGCCCTTTTATTCCCATAACCATTCAGGAAGTCACCGTTATTTCGGACCTGGTATCTGTTTTTCGCAGTTCCATTGTTTTGGGGGACACAGATAGGGCTCAAGCGACATCGGCTGAAATTTCAAACCTTCTTATTGGCTTATTGATAATTGACGGTGAAGCCCAGCGCTATATCAGTTCTTCGTATCTTCAACTGTTTATTACACTCATTATTTTTATCCTGATTATTGCTTTATTGGTCCTCTTTTTAAATCGATCCCTGACCCGTACATTAAAACGGGAAGCCGATACAATGATTTTTTCCCATTCCTATATGCTTGCCCAGGATGAAGAACGCGCAAGGATCAGCCGGGAATTGCACGATACTGTCATTCAGGATATGCGCTACCTGCTTTTGGAAACGGAAAAAATAGGCAACACCGGGGAAAAAAATAAAAGAGAAGAACTTACCGCTCAAACAGTGCCGATGATGGCGGATATTATTCGAAAGACGCGGGATATATGCAGCGAATTAATCCCTCCCGATTTCCGTTTCAGTGAACTGCCCGACGCCTTGCGGCAGCTTTGCCTTGGCTTTGGCAAAAAAACGGGAATTGACTGCCGGGCGGAAATAGACTCAAATCTTAGGCTGGATTTTATTGCCATGGAAAAAAGGCTGCAGATATATAGAATTGTCCAGGAAGCTCTGTCGAACATCGAAAAACATTCGGGGGCAAAAGAGGCGATAGTCACCATGCGTCTTGGGCAAAACGGAGCCGTTTTTATCGGCATTGGCGATGACGGCAAAGGTTTTATATCCCCTTTGGATAACAATGGTCAAATTATAAGCGGCATTGATAGGTCCCACATAGGCATTATCAGCATGAAGGAACGCGCCGCGATACTTGGCGGGCGCCTTAAAATTATCACCGAACCGGGGGAAGGCGCTTTAGTATGCCTGGAATTTCCATCTACCCCGCCCACCAATCCAGCGCTGTGAGTTTTACACGCTTCTTGAACAGAAAATAGTACTTCAATATAATGTTATATTCTAGTTTTTTAAGGAGTTTTTTATGAAGAAGAAGTTTTTCCTTTCGGCTCTGCTGCTCAGCCTGGCGGTAGTGGGCTTTGTGTTTGTTTCCTGCGGTGACGGCGCTGGCGGCGGCAGCAGCGGCAGCGGCCTTTCAGGCAGCACTTGGGTTGATGAATATGGGGACTCTGAAGTCAGATTTACCAGCGGCTCAAATTATAACGTGCGGATTTGGGGAGAGGAGATGGCAAGGGGCACATACAGTGTATCAGGCAGTATAATTAATTGTACCCTTACCTGGGTAACCCCATTTTTTTCTGCCTTTGGTCTCAACACAGGATATAGATATACATATACGATCCTGAACGATAACACCATCAGAGACGATGACGACGGCTCGATTTATTATAGGAGATAGTAAGGTTCTAGCCAAACGCACAAAAAACCGACATTTCCCCCCAAAAATTGTGCGTTTTACACGGATGTTTTCTGGCAAATAGTACCCTACAATTAACATACCCAACCCCGGTTCTGCGTAGCCGGGGGAAGGCGCTTTAGTATGCTTGGAATTTCATCTGCCCCTATCCACATGAATGCAACATTTCCCATTATATTCCTGTATCGCGCTTAATATGGCGCTCTTTATTACAGGCACTTTTATTTCCTGCTCTACTATTTGCACTTCTGCCCAGCCTTCTTCCGGTACATCATCAAAAAAACTCAAGCTTCTTTTTGCATTGAAAATATTATCGGTAGAGTATTTTTTTCGATAACATTCAAACATTTCTTCCAATGTTATTTCCTTAAGCAAAAAATATATATCAATAAAATCTTTTGCCCTGTTTCCAGTGGTTTCTATTGCGTGTAACTTCATGGCAGCTATATCTTTTTTACCAAGATAGGCTATTTCTTTTTCATAATACACAGGTTCGACCAATTCAAATGGGTGTTCCACAAAATCAACTTTTATTCCTTCTATCAATACCTGATAAATCATATTTTGACTGTTTAAAAGCTGATACAGTGTGCTGTGGTTTTGGTTCAAATATCCGTCTATTTCATTTATACGCAACTTATTTTTTGAAAACAAGTCTATATCTACCGATGTTCTGTGTCCAATCTGTAAAGCAAGCGCCGTTCCTCCAACCAGAAAAAAATCATTAAAAATGGGTTCTTTTTTCAGTTTTCTTAACAGTGCTAAAAGCTCTTTTGGAACACATCCTTCGTGTAACATGCGAAGTCCTCTTTGGGTATTTCATAAAATATACTAAGGTAATTCAAGGTTTTTTTATCAAGCGCTTTGCATTTTAATACTTCTTTTCTGATTCGCTCTCTCCCATAATATTCGTTTACTTTCCATTCGTCTTCCTGCATCCCCATTGTGAATACACGTTCCAGAATAAAAGACGCACGGGTGTCATAATCAAGTTTACCCATATCTATATCCCAAAACAGAAATTTTGACAGATCCGGTTTTACTTCTTTCATATATTTATTGTGCCATACTTTTGTTTCTTTGTCACTGCTCCCACACCCCCCCCAAACGCACAAAAAACCGCCGTTTTGCCCTAAAAATTGTGCGTTTTACACGGATGTTTTCTGACAAATAGTGCCCTACAATATAAAAAACCCAAAAGGAGTTACCGACATGAAAAACCTAAGAAACCTAACAATCATCGCCATGGTGGCCGTACTGGCCCTGGCCGGCTGCAACAGAGGCCGGGCGGAAGCCCAGGAGGGCGGCGGCGCTGGGGGCGGCAGCAGCAGCAGGACAGCCAGAGTCGCCCCTGAATCGGACTTTACCGTAGAATTAACACGGGATAGTGCGGGCGTGCGGATCAATAGATATAACGGATCCGCCGCCGCCATTAGCATCCCCGCCACCATACAGGGCCTGCCGCTCAGGGAAATTGCTAGGGATGCTTTTCGGGGTAATACAACCATTACCACCGTCATAATTCCAGAAGGGGTAACCATTATTGGTGCGGACGCATTCCGAGATTGTACAAACCTGACTTATGTTAGCCTGCCAGGCACACTTACCAACCTTGCTGCTGATTCTGTTTGGGGCGGAGTCTTTCGAAACACAGCTCTTACTTCATTTCCAGATACCTGGCCTGCCGCAATCACAACTATTGGTCCCTATATGTTCTGTGGGACAAAGATACGCGAACTGCTAATCCCGGAAGGAATTACCAGTATAGGAAATGCTACATTTGAAGGTATTGATTCTTTGGTCAGCGTTACACTGCCTTCAACTTTAAGGGAAATAACACCTACTGCCTTCGTTGGTTCCAGGAACATCAACCTTGCAAGCCAGGCGGCAATTAGAGCTATCGAGCCTCGTGCCATGTTTTAAGGCGCGCGCCTGGCTACGAAGCCTTGGCTCTGCGTAGCCTCGGCTCTGCGTAGCCGGGGGCCTCTATTTAGGAGAAAAAGTGAGAAAGATACTACTATTTCTGTTTTGCGTTTTCCCCCTGTCCTTATTGGCCGCGGAAGAAGTTTTTTTTGCCCCCATGGAGTATAACGCTATACGCGATTACGATTTTCGCAATAAATATTCGTATGCCGGTTCAAACGACATGGATGACATGGATATATTTTTCTTGAGTTTTAATGAACTTCATAGGGAAAGACTTATATCCAATGATAACGATCAAGGCCCACGGTTCAGAAACCTCCCCGCGCCTGAGAGGACCATATTATTTAACCTGCTTGAACGCGGCAGGGGAATCCCTATTCCTAACAACGCATTTAGTGCATCTATTATTTGTGATGACACCCACGGTGTAATTCTTTTCTGGGCGCGGTTTCCGGCCATAATGGGGGATCCTGCCGGTTATTCTGTCATGTTTCGGCAGTTTTTTGAGCTAAAGCAGCGCTAAACCCAAAACTGTGCGTAAACGCACAAGAATTCGCCATTTTGCCCCAAAAATTGTGCGTTTTACACGGATGTTTCTTCAATAATTACAGTATAAAATCTCCCAAAGCGCCCGATTTGGAGGTTGAAATGGCCCGGAAAAGCGTTCTCTGTTACCTGTTACTTGTTACCTGTTCCCTGATGCTGCTACTAAGCACAGCCTGCCTTGGCCACCAGACCGAGCCGGGAGTGGGCACCTTTACCATCAGCTTCGACGGCAGCAGCCGGGCCGCCTACCCGCCGAACATCCCTGCGGGCACCAACCCTGACCCCAGCGCCCCCACCATCAACGACCTGCGCTTCGAGGTGAGCTTCACGGGGATAAGAGGCTCAGGCGGGGAAACCTTTTCCTTTATCGGGAACCAGGAACTTACAAGTTCCGTTGTCGTGGGGACTTACAACGTCACCATAAGGGTCTTTCTGCGCTCCGACAACTCCATTTACGCCCACGGCGCCGCCATAAACAACCCCGTCACAATAGTGTCAGGCCCCAACCCCAACATAATAATAGATCTTGCTCCGGGAGCCCAGGCAAATATTACAGGCAGATGGGCAGGCTCATCGGATAATACAATTGGAGACACCATAGTTCTTACACGAGGCTCAAACGAAAGCGATATAGTTTTTGACATAAGGTCAAACGGAACATTTCGCATGACGCTGACCTCCTACTCTAATGACCCTCAGCCTGGTCTTCCTGGCGGCAGCGGCCCCGGCAGCGATCCTTCTTCTCCTCCTAATTGGGGCTACGGTGAAGGCGCTGGTGGCACTACTCCCAGTCATAGTGTAACAAGATCCACCGTAGAAACCGAAACTCTCGATGGGACCTATTCAGTATCCGGCAGCCGTGTGGTATTTGTTGTCGTTTTTGAAGGTGAAAGAGAAGAATTCTCCGGAAGAATTGAAGGCAATACAATGTACGTGGACTTGCCATCAGGATCAGGCGGCGACAGCGGCGACCCAGTAGTCCCAGGCCCACAACCCATACAGATTGTTAGCCTCACAATCAGGACAGAGCCAACCAAGCTTGAATACACTGTAGGCGAAAGAATAGACCTTACTGGTCTTGTGGTTAGGGTATGGTATGGAGATGGTCTATCGGATGATATTACAGATACCTCTATGTTTGAAGCGGATCCTGATGTTTTTCTTTTTGCAGGGGAACAAACAGTAAGAATAACGTATATAGATAGCCCCAGAGACCCTTCGACGACCTTTGGGGTTAGGGTGACTAATTAAAGTTTGTGGGGTTCGTGGTGAAAAAAACTCTCTTAATTTGCTCACTGTTAATTGCTCACTGTTACCTGGCTTTCGCTCTCGATTTCGGTCTTGTTCTGAACCAAAACGCGGAGCTTGCCGCTTATGGAAGCGAGGCCGACTTTGTTTATCGCGGCACAGGTATTCCGCGCCTCTCCGGCCTTTTGGGCGATAGCGGCGGCTTTTACATTTCCGTCGGCCTTAACTACGACAGTGACCCCTGGAACTTTGTGCCTGAGCTTTTGCGCACGGACCTTTACATGCGCTCCGGCGGCTTTGATTTTCGGATGGGCCGCATGTCGTATGCCGACCCCCTGGGCTTCATCGCAGAGGGGCTTTTTGACGGGCTCCGCTTTTCCCATTCCAGCGCCGCCGGAACCTTTAGCGCGGGGGCCTGGTATACGGGGCTGCTCTACAAGCAAAGGGCCAACATTGCCATGACGGAAAAGGAGCTTGATCACTACAACGCCGATCTGGACTATAACGATTTTTTTAACAGCTACTTTGCCCCCCGCCGCCTTCTTGCGGCCCTGGACTGGGAGAACCAGGGCATTGGCGGGCGCGTAATGGCAAGGGTCTCGGCCCTGGGCCAGTTTGATATTTTCGACCACGATCTGCACAGCCAGTACCTGACGGGAAAGCTGCTCATACCAGTCGGGGTCTTTGCCTTTGACCTTGGCGGCTGCTATCAGCTTCTGGAAGTTTTCGAGCGTAACGAATATAACATCTACACGGCCTTTGCCGCGGAATTTGGAATTATAACCAGAACTTCCAACCAGCGCCTTTCGCTTTCCGGCCGTTACTTCAGCGCAGATACCGACTACAGTGTCGATTTTCTGCCATTAACTACTGTCTCGCAGGGCAGCATTATAAGCCCCAGCCTTCCGGGGCTTTCGGTTATTTCCCTGGATTATACCGCAAGGCTTCACCGGACTTTTGCCCTGGCCTTTACGCCCAATTATTTTTTCTACATCGCTCCCGAGCGTAACGAGCGCATGTTGGGCGGAGAGGTCTTTGGCGCTTTTTACTGGAGCCCCGTTTCGGATATTTCGATAAACCTTGGCGGCGGCGCCTTTTTCCACTCCCTCGGAGACATATCGCCTAACGCCAATGCTTTGTGGAAGGTAGAGATGAATATAGTGATCTCTTTGTTTTAAAATAAAGGAGAAGTTATGAAGAAGTTATTTGCGGTTTTAGTGTTGATGCTGCTTGCTGGGTTTGCCTTTGCCCAGACCGGAGTAATCCGGGAGTTAAGCGGGACGGTGGAGCTAAGCCTTGCCGGGGGAGCCTATATTCCGGCGGCCCCTGGAGCTTCGCTGGCCCAGAACACGGTTATTTCCACGGGCTTTAGGAGCTCGGCCCTTATTGAGGTGGGAAGCGCCCTTATCGCCGTGCGCCCCCTGACCCGCATGACCCTGACAGAGATCAGCGCCGCTGCCGGTGCAGAAGTCATTAACGTGAACCTACAGACCGGACGGGTCAGAGTGGACGTAAATCCTCCGCCGGGAACCAGAACATCCATGTCCATAATCAGCCCCATGGCCGTCGCCAGTGTGCGGGGAACAAGTTTTGAGTTCGATACACGCAACCTTAATGTAGTAAACGGCACCGTGGGATTTAGAGGCAGCCAGGGCCCGATGGTCTCGGTAGACTCCGGTTTCAGCATTGTGATAGGTGAAGAAGGCAGGGCGGTAAACCCAATGGCCCCCGCATCTTCCGGCCTGATACCCCAGCAGCCGCCAGGCTCGGAGCAGAGTACAGAACCCGTCACCGCAGCAGCCATAAGCGATGTCCAGGAAAGAGGCGGAACAGGTTTTGTGCTCCGGTGGTAAAAAGCCCCGCAACTTGACTTTTTTGGTTTTACATTCATCATAACGCTTATGGATATAATGTTAATTGACGACCATCCGATGTTAAATGTCGGCTTGGTTTCGATCCTTGAGGGAACAGGCATCTTTAAAGTTTCTGCCCAGGCGGAATCCCTTGCCGCCGCCATGGACATTATCGAAAAATCCCAAACCCTGTCGGCGCTTATTATCCTTGACCTTTTATTGGGCGAAGACAACGGACTTGATTTTCTTCCAATGCTGGAAAAGTATTGCCGCAGTAAAAAGCTCCCAAAGCCGCCGGTCCTGGTCTGCTCCGCCCTGGACGATTCGTTTAAAATACAGACCGCCCTGAAACTTGGCGCCGCGGGCTTTCTGTCAAAGACAGGCGGCAAGGAAGAACTATTAAAGGCAATAGACACCATCCTTTGCGGAAAGGTTTATGTTTCCGGCGAAATAAATATTCAATTGGACAAAATCTCCGGCATCTATTCCAAATTTTCAAAAAGAGAAATAGACGTGATCAATTTAATCAAGCATAACAAATCAAACAAACAAATCGCCGATACGCTGGGCATAAGCTTACGAACCGTGGAAAACTACATAAGCAAGATTTACTTTAAAACCGGTTTTTCATCCCGCGAAGAAGTGCAGAGACTGTGAGCTTAGATTAAACTCGCTTGACAATGCTTATATCCTTTACTAGGATAGGCCAACATGAACGCAATAATCACCGTTGTAGGTTCCGACAAGGTCGGTATTATCGCCAAGGTTTCAAGTTATCTGGCCGAGCGGAATATCAACATCGTTGACATCAGCCAGACCGTGCTCAGCGGCAACTTTGTCATGATGATGGTGGTAGACCTAAGCTCCAGCGCCAAGGCCCTTGAGGAAGTGAAGAAAGAACTTGCCGAAATGGGCGATTCCTTTGGTGTCTCCATCAGCATGATGCACGAAAAAGTTTTTTCTACAATGCACCGGATTTAGATATGCTATACACACCTATTGAAATCAAGGAAACCGTGGATATGTTTCTGCGGTTCAAGCTGGATATACGCGCCATCACCCTGGGGGTTTCCCTTTTGGACTGCGCCTCGCCTTCCGGTGATGAGTGCCGCCGGAAGATCCGCGACAAGCTAAAACGTGTGGCCGGACCGCTGGTGCAAACCGGCAGGGACATAGAACTGGAATACGGCATCCCGATCATCAACAAGCGCATCGCCGTTACCCCCATAGCCCTGGTTGCCGCCTCCTGCGCGGACGATGATTTTACCCCCTTTGCCCAGACCCTGGACGAAGTTGCCCTTGAGCTGGGCGTTGATTTTGTCGGCGGCTTTTCCGCCCTGGTGCAGAAGGGCTTTTCCGGCGGCGACGAACGTCTTATCGCATCGCTGCCGGATGCGCTTTCGCGGACAGAGCGGGTATGCGCTTCTGTCAATGTGGCGGCCAGCAAAAGTGGCATCAACATGGACGCGGTAAGGCTTATGGGCACTTTAATAAAGCAGACGGCGGAAAAGACCGCTGATCGCGACGGCATTGGCTGCGCAAAACTCGTGGTCTTCTGCAACGCCCCCGAGGACAATCCCTTTATGGCCGGGGCCTTTCACGGAGTAGGCGAGGGGGAAAGCTGCCTGAACGTGGGGGTCTCCGGGCCCGGCGTGGTCAAAGCCGCCCTGGAAAATCTGCGCGGCGCCAGCTTCGACGAGCTTGCCGACGCGATTAAAAAAACGGCCTTTAAGATCACCCGCATGGGCCAACTGGTGGGCATGGAAGCGGCGCGGCGCCTGGGCGTGCCATTCGGCATCCTCGACCTTTCCCTTGCCCCCACGCCGGAGGTCGGCGATTCGGTGGCGCGTATTTTAGAAGAGATGGGCCTGGAAGCCGCCGGAACCCACGGCACGACTGCGGCCCTTGCCATACTGACCGACATGGTCAAAAAAGGCGGCATCATGGCATCCACCAGTGTCGGCGGTTTCTCCGGGGCCTTTATCCCCGTCAGCGAGGACGAAGGCATGGCCGCCGCTGTCAGAAACGGCAGCCTGAGCCTGGACAAGCTGGAGGCCATGACCTCGGTATGCTCCGTCGGCCTGGACATGATCGCCCTGCCCGGCGACACCAGCGCCGCCACCATTTCCGCCATCATCGCCGACGAAATGGCAATCGGCATGGTGAACAACAAAACCACAGCCGTGCGGGTCATCCCCGTGCCGGGCAAAAAGGCCGGCGACTGGGCCGAGTTCGGCGGGCTCTTGGGCGGCGCGCCTGTAATGGCGGTAAACCCCGCACGGAGCGACGACTTTATCAACCGCGGCGGGAGGATACCCGCGCCGCTTCACTCGTTCAGGAATTAGGGCTGGAAGGCACCTTACTTTTTGGATTTCACATAATCTTCATAGGATTTTAGCTCAGGTTTCGCCGTTGATTGGGCAGTTTTATGCATCTTTCGGCCGCTTTCTACCTGTTTTTGGTCGCGGATCTCCTGCATGACGCTCAAATCTGCACTAAGGTGAGATAGTACGTTAAAATCTTTTTCAGAGGCCATTTTCCTTTTTTGTTCTGAAACTATGGCCTCTATCTCCATCAATGACTTCTTATGCAGCTGCTCTTTTAATTTTTCGTGCCCGGCCGACATTCTTGCCCCCTCATGGAATTTTGTTCTGCTCTTGCCAGCTAAGTGTAAGCTTGCTTCTATTTACTGTCAATAAGTCCCTGTGATTTGTATGCCTGGTCTTAAAAAATCGTCAAAAAAAGTGAAAAAAAATGAAAAAAACAGTTGACATATTGTACTAGAACAATTATGATTGTACTAGGTAAATAATACAATTGGCAATGCCAACGGCGAGTCGTCGAAAGGAGCGAATATGACGGTAGTAAAAGCGGAAAAGGTAATCAAGGATTACGGCCTTAACGGCCAGACGGTGCATGCCCTGCGCGGCGTGGATTTATCCTTTCAGAAAGGGGAATTTGCCGCCATTGCCGGGCCCTCCGGCAGCGGCAAGTCGACCTTCCTGCACCTGGCGGGCTGCCTGGATACCCTTACCGGCGGGAGCATGCTGGTGGGCGGGGAAGACACGGGCAAGATGAAGCGCAACGAGCTTGCCATCCTTAGAAGGCAGAAAATCGGCTTTATCTTTCAGGCCTACAACCTGATCCCCGTGCTTTCGGTGGAGGAGAATATCTCCTTTCCCTTAAGCCTTCTGGGCGTTCCCCCCAAGGAAATAAAGGAGCGCACCGCCCAGGTCCTTGCCGAGGTGGGTCTTGAGGGATACGCCAAGCGCCGGCCCAAGGAGATGTCCGGCGGCCAGCAGCAGCGGGTGGCCATTGCGCGGGCCCTGGTAAAAAGGCCCGCCCTGATCCTCGCTGACGAGCCCACGGCAAACCTGGACTCAAAAATCGGCCGGGAGATACTCGAACTCATGCTGGCCATGAATAAATCCGCCGGGACCACCTTTATTTTCTCTACCCACGATCACATGGTCATGGACTATGCCCGCCGCCTTGTGCGAATCCGGGACGGACAGATCGAAAGCGACGAGGTAAAGGAACTGAGAACTGAGGATTAGGAGGTTATCATGAAATTAATGAATTTCTTGTTTAGCATATGGGAACTTAAAAAAATTGCACTTCGCAACCTGGCGCGGCACAAGGTAAAGACATTACTTACCTCGCTGGCGATCATGGTCAGCGTTGCGGTGTATATCTTCTTGAATAGCTGGCTCGGCGGCATGGCAATTGAGTCCCGCCGGAATATTGTCAATTTCGAGATGGGCGCGGCAAAACTGCAAACCATGCTCTACTTTGAAAGGCATGACGAAATGCCCAGTTACGAGACTTTTACGAACTGGGAGATCTACAGAGAGGCCCTGTCAAGGGAAGGTTATGTGAGCGCGCCCCGTTTTGTCTTTAATGGCACGATGTTTTCACATTCCGGCTCCGCGCCAATTCTCTTTCACGGCGTTGACCCCGCCTTTGAGGCACAGACCATGCGTTATGTCCCCTACGTTGACTTCGGGCGCTGGGTACAGGACGGCAACTTTGAGATTGCCCTGGGAACCATGGCCGCCGAGAGGCTTCGTGTGGGAATTCCCACCCGGCCCTTCCGCCTTGAGCTGGAGGAACTGATCAGCGAGGCGGCAAACAATCAGAGTGAGGCGGACTTCATCCGCTCGCTTTACGATGTTGCGCCCACTTTCGTTGATTTTTTCTCTCCCGAACTGGTGCATGTCGCCGGAAATGAGCGGATGGTCCTGCGCAGAAATGTAAGCCAGGCCGATCTTGACCGCTGTTGGGATCTGATTGCCGCGACAAGCCGCAATGACGTGCGGATCAACGCGGTCATTGACATCAAGGCCGTGCCGGAGACAATCCGGCCGCACCGCTGGGAAGGGGAGCTGATGCCAGCATTGCGCAGCGAGGATCTCGCCCTTGTGCAGTCCGCCTACGAGTACATGGACTTCATGGAGGCTTATCTCTTGGTTGAAGAAGACGAAACACAGCTTGGCCTGATCCTTGACGCCATGATCCGCTCCGGTTATGCCGGTGCGATACGCCATGTGAACCAGGTGATGGACGTGGTGGTAGTGGGAGTGATCAATTCACCGGCCCCGCTCCCCAACGGCAACACCGCCTTTATCCCCCTGGACGTATTGCAAGACGAGGCCGGCATGATGCTCCAGGGCGCGGTTACGGAGCTTGTCATCCGCGAAAGAGACGCGCCCGATTCCAGGCTGCCAGGTGAAAGTGAAAGCAGCGCGGTCATCACCGCCGCGCTTGAGCGGGGCCTTGCCGGCATGGGCCTTTCCCTGCCTGATGGCCTTGCGGTAAACACCTGGATTGATTACATGTCCGATTACCTTGGCTACGAGGCCATACAGACAGGCGCGCCCCAGGTATTGGCCTTCTTGCTCTTCATCCTTTCCTTCCTGGGAATCTCCAACACCATTCTGATGGCGATACTGGAACGTACCAAGGAAACAGGCATGATGCGCGCCATGGGCATGACCGACAGGCAGATGATCATGACCTATATGCTGGAAGCCGGTTTTCTGGGGTTTATAGGCTCGGTACTGGGAATAATTCTGGGCTGCATTATCAATGCCCCGGCCGTTGATCCCGGTT
>Ga0099364_10001555_pt1 | contig 37502 bp, 37 predicted proteins | sample TergutTh196P3_FD_73070 | JGI IMG/M metagenome (GOLD analysis project Ga0099364, IMG submission 73070) | Microcerotermes parvus P3 segment gut microbial communities from Pointe-Noire, Republic of the Congo - Th196 P3 | ecosystem: Host-associated > Arthropoda: Insects > Digestive system > Gut ... | reverse complement strand
CCATTCCTATGGACAGCCGTTACACGCAGATACTCTTTTGGAGTACAGACCGTGTCCGAACGGGGCTTTTCTCTACTTTCTTGGCGGTAACAAACCGCAAGAGAAAAGCGACTGATGTGTTTTATTCGATTTTCAATGTGCCTTTGAGAGAGTTTCTACCCCCTCTACTTACCCTTGCACACTAAAAACCTCTTTTGAGCGGATTTATTTTTGCGACTTTCTCAATTTTTCAAGAATCCGCCGCTTCCTGTCGTTCACAGTCTTTTGCGGAATACCCGTGAGAGCAGAATAATCCCGCTCCGTGCCTTGTCCATCGGAGAGCCAAAAAAATTTGACCATTTCCTGTTCTTCCTCGCTCAACGTCGCAACTGCCGTCATGACTTCCGCACGTTCGAGTTTGTCAAGACACTCCGCTTCAACATCGCAACTCTCGTCGCGCAGAATGTCCTCGCCGTACACGTCCTCGTCCTCAAACTCGACCCCGTGATACGAAAAGACGGTGTAACCGGGGTTGGAATCGCGCAAATACTGAACGTGCCGCTTTTCTTTGAGGTACTCCTTGAAACGGCGTTCGGTGGTTTCTATTACGAAACGTCCGTCGCTGCCGTTGGCTTCGGTACTGGCAAGGCGTTCAAAGAAACGTCCCTTGCCTTTCGGTGATTTCACAAGTGCGTGAAATGCCTTTTGGCTTAGCTGAATCCAATCGGGCTTGATGCCGTTGCAGTTAGGGTCTTTCCAGACCAAGTAGGTTGTGGTAGCTTTCATCGCTATTTCCTCCATTTTTTTGAATTTTTTAGGGTATGGTTAAATTCAAAACGGAGGATTATGGATAACGCGCGACGGCTTCGCTGTATTCTTTTCTAAGAACTATTCGCTTTTTACAAAAGATGGATTTTTTCTTTGTGTAGTTAAAATTTTGCATAGCAAAGCTCCTTTGAATTGAATTTCAATCCGCAGGAGCCGCCAAATCCGCTCAAAAACGAAAAGACAGCATGAGAACGCCTTATTAAGGCGTTCCGCACTGCCGTCTTGCGTTCCGGCGGATTGTTGCAGTTTAAACTATACTCCCCCCTCGCTTTACTGCGTAGGCAATGAGGGTTTTGTTTTTACAACCCCGGTTGTCAGTTGGATTTTTGTACTTGCTTTTGCTCGATTTTAAGAGTACAGTCGGGTTTTGCCGTGATACGGGTTATGCAGTCTTTATACCGTATTTCAATAACTTTATAGTCGTCGCTAACGTCGCACACCCGCTTTTTTGCAAAATTTCTTATCTCTTTCACGGTGATGAACCTCCTCTCATAGTTTTTTAGTAGGAATTAAACACAAAACCCCGTAGAAACGCTAAATATAGCGGTTCTACGGGGTTAGATGAACAATGAAAATAAAAAAGACCGTAGGAAATACGCTGTTTTAGCGTATACCTCGGTCTATTAGTAGTTAAACATTTGTGGAAGTGTACCTGCGATTCGAGTAAATCGGTATTACACTTACTTACATACAAATGTACTCAGAGCGACTCTGTCAAGTATAACTTGCTCATATTCATTTTCTATTTTTTAGTTTTTGCTTTGGTTGTTTAGTTTTTAACGATTTGCCTGTTGTTAAATCACATTCAAAAACATTTGGGCATTTATTACACTTGGCACTGACCATTCCTTGCCACTTAATTTCTTGCCCCTTGTAGCGTATAAACCCTTTGGTACAATAAGGGCAATAGAACGTAATTTTTAAGATTGCCGTTATTGGATTACCCTCGTCAGAATTGCTTTTTGGCAAATCAACCTCAATTGTTTTGTCGGAAACAATTTTTGATTTAGCGACGTTAATGGGCTCATCGGTCTTTTCTCTTTTAAATTCCCATATTTTGGTTTTTTCTTCTTCGCCGGCAATAAATCGCTTACCACACTGACACATGATTTTTATTCCTGATTTAACATCATCAAGCGTAATTTTATGGTTTTGTTGGCAGAAAGGACATATTGCCGATACTTGAGCGCAAGGATTTGATTTCAAAGTTATTACCTCCATAGACTTAAGTATTTGTTATAGCTACTTATGGCATTGGGTGCAAACTCCGATTTGCCCTTGACCTTGCGTTTCCGCAGACTAAGGCTGCCAGTATTTCGGTACACCTTTTTGAACGCCACTCACTAAACAAACTCAAAGCCAATGACGTTATTTTGTTTGTACTTCCAAGGTCTTCAATCCCCTCCTTTCGTTTTTTTACGCCGAAATTATCTGTTTTGCTTTTTTGATACACCTTAATGCATCGTCTTCATATCCGGTTTTCTTCAATTGAATGCCGATATATGCGAGTGTGTCGCAGTCCGTTATAAAATTTTGTCCCACGTATCTGTCTACCATCGATGTGATTATCTCTTTCGCCTTTATACTGCCGCTTTTTTGAAACTGCTTGCATAAATTAGGCAGCTGAGGGAGTAGCTCTTTTAATTTATTGGGGTTGGCTGACAAAAAATCTACACATAGCCTTGTTTGCTCAAAGGTAAGGAATTGCTCTACTTTTCGCAATTCGTTTAATTCTTGTGCCACGTTGCTGAAATCGTCATCAGCGTTGTTGAATGAAGCCAGTCCCTCATTAACGGCTTCTTGTAAATCCACAAGTTTTTTTGTTTTATCCGTCATCTTGTTCCCCCTTAGCTTCCGGAACAGCTTTGCTTGCTCCGCTAAAGTAGCTGTTACATTTTTCGCTTAGCTCTATATGACCGCTTTCGTATAAATCAAGCATAAGCTGTTGCCGTACGTCATCGGGTAGGTGTTTAAGAATGATTTTTAATTCATCATCACGTTCCTTTGTATCAACGCATTGGAGTAAAGGTGATTGATTAAGCCACGGCTTCCCTTTTGGGGTATAGAGGTCGTTTAGACTTACCTTTAAAGAAAGCGCTATCATAGCAGCGGTTTCAATTTTAGCGTTGCCGTCGTTTTCGTTGAAAAATGCGTATGTCGTCCTGTATTGCAATCTACCGTTATGCTCTTTCACAATATCGGCACAAGAAAGCCCACTTTCATTGAGGATTTTCTTCCCGTGAAACTCTATGACAGATTTTTTTTCATTCTCAGCCATGACACGCCCTCCTAATTACCATGATAATTTCAAATATTTCAATATATTGTTGTAAAACCTATTGACAGGCACTAATTTTTATGGTACAATAAATGTAGCGATGAAGAAACGGGTCGCCGCCAAAGCGTGGCGTTACGACTTCATCCCCTGCCTGCGAATCGCTCCGGCTCCAATCGTAACGATTCGCAGGTTTCTTATTATTCTTGTATGAATTTAAATTCCGCATAGGCTTAAACCCGCATTAGACCTGATTTCACAAGGGGTGTGCCGTGTTTTTGGGACAGCTTCCCCTACCCCAACTACTTCGATTATAACACATCATGAATCTAATGTCAATACCTTTTTAAAATTTTATGTATCAAAAATCAGAATTATGTCAAAGAAGACGAAATGTTTGCGACACGGTGAATCTAAATTCAGATTGAGCCGTTCCTTTGCTTTATAAAAAATTGCTTTACAATCAAAGATAGGAGCCAGACACAGCGTGTCCGGCTCCTAAAAATTTTTACTCCTTTGATTTAAATGCTTAAATCCCTGCTGCGGTCTTTGATTCACTTTACCTTACCCATCTCCAAATTCAAGCCTCTCGTCAAACTCATCAAGGTCATCGTAATCAAGAAGCAATCGTTCAGTCCAATCAACCTCGCTTCCGTCATATTCCTCATAGGTGTCTATATCAACAGGCAAGGGTTCGGGGATTGAATTGATTAGCACGTTTCTGTTAAAATTAAGCAATTGCTGTTTTTGTATTTCATCTTGTACCAACTGCAACGATACACTTTCAATCACTTCTTTGTCAGTCCATCTGTCTGTGTCTTCCGGCAACAATTCGTGTAATCGCTTCATTTGGTTTACTATTGCATTCACAGCAGGCATATATGGATTGTTTTCCAACGATGGCAAGGGTGGTGTTATGTGTTGCAGTTTTGCGGAATTGGATTTATTTTCTTGGATTTTTAGATTATCAGCCTTATTATCCCTATGTTCATCAATTTTAATAGATAATTTAAGCCAACCGGCATAAAGAAAAAGCCCCGCAATGATTATCACACCTATCCATTGTTCAATAGTCACCGTTATTTCACCTCGCTAACATATGCCTTTGTTTAATCTTCACTACAGAACTTAATCCCCGCCCGCGCCTTATTCTTAAACACCTCATAACTATTAACCCAATCGAACATCACCTTTCCATTTGAAATCTTGTCAACCGCCTTAAAATGCAGTTTCCCACATCTAATTTTATCTCGTTCTACGGCAGACAGGTCTTTTGATTCCATGTCGCATTTTGTTTCGATTATAAAGTAAAGGCGAACAATTCCGTCGGTGCTTTTGTAAACAATTGCCCAGTCGGGGGAATACTCGCCGTAAGGTGTATCAATCACAAACCCGCCTTTCTTGATTTTGGTGTAAAGCAAAACATTCGGGTCTTCATCAAGATTTTCGGCAAAATCATATTCGCCGTCCGAATCAACGCGGTAAAATTTATTAAGCGCGCGGCGTTCTGATTCTTTCGTTTGAAAAACACGTTTTTGTCTTTCAAGCATATCCTCATCAATGCCGTCGGCTTCAAAAATCAACTTATCGTCAATTTCATATCCGTTAATGACCTCGTAACTGTTGATTGCCGCAGCTTTTGTGTCGTTGAAACGCAACTTAATCCTCTTAACAACCAAATCAAGAATGTCTTGATTTGAAAGCAAGATTTTCTTCTCAATGCCTGATAATATGCGGAAAATCGCAAATCTCGGCAATGATGTATGATACATAATTGTGTTGCAGATTTCAAAATCGCTTTTTCTGATTATGTCGTCCTCGGCATTGCTGTCAACCTTCCTTGTTTTGGACTCGCCAAAGCCTATTTTACCAACATTATCGGCTTTTACACCCGCTGTTGTTATTTCATAGACGTTCTTAACTTGCCGCCCGAGCAGTAATTCATTTATTTCATCAATGCAATCCGCAATAAACTTTTCCTTGTCGAGGTGGAGTTTATAAATTGTTCGTTTGGACAGCATTTCGGTAAGTTGCGCAAGAATAGCCTTGAATCCGTCTTCGCTGATATAGGAATGTTCGCCGTTTACAATCGGCTCGTTATCGCCATTTCGGATATTGATTTTTTTCGTGCCTTTTTCGACCATGAATTTTTTGAATAACTTCATAATCATCACGGAGTGTTCTTTGAGTGTAGGCTCGATAAAATCAACGGTTTCGATGATTTGATTAGCGTCTTTAGTGAGCATATTTTTGTTGTCTATTACTCCGGCAATAAACAACTCTTCTTTCAGCCTATCAACTAATTGCGGCACAATTTTATCTTCGGGAACGCCCGCTTCTTTCAGCGTAACGCTGAGTATATCGGGAGTTACCTCGTCTTTCTTGAAGTTCATGGAATCGTTAAAATCTCTTTGCAGATTGTCGGCAAAGTGAGCAAAATTGTCGTTGGCAATGATGGTCAACTCGTTTACGCTTGAATCGGTGCAACGAATGCCCTTTACATCAACAGGCAAGCGGAGTCCTCGCCCTATTTCCTGTTTCTTGGCAATTTCGCTACCGCCGTTTTTCAATGTGCAAATAGTGAATACGTTGGGATTGTCCCACCCCTCGCGGAGTGCAGAGTGCGAGAAAATAAACGACAACGGCTCGTCAAATGAGATTAACTCGTCCTTTTTTGACAAAATTAACTCAATTCCGCGGTCTATGTCTTCTTGGGATTTCGCCTTGACTTTGTTTTCCTCATCGGCAACACTGCTGTCCCACCCGTCCACCTCTACAGCGGTTTTGTAGGACTTGTCTACAGCAAAATACCCCTCACGGACTAATTTTACATCTTTGAAATTTCTCATAGGGAAAGTTAGCTGATACGTTTTCTTGAACATATCGACAAACCGCTGTCCGTTCACGTATTTCTCGTATTCTTCGTCAAAAATACGAATATATTCGCCGCGCCCGTCTTCGCGAGAATTATCGCGGACTTTCGCAACGCTGTCCACAAAGAAAAGCGTTAAAACTTTGATTTGCTTGCCCTTATCCAAAATTTCGGCTTGTTTCCTAAAGTGGTTCTCAATTGCAAGGCGAATTTGCACACGAATGGCTTCATTCTCGGTGATTTCGTAGGTACTGCGCCCGATATTTAGCTCAATCGGCTCGGTTTTAGTATTGATTTTTAGCGGTTTTAGCTTATGTGGGTCTTCCGCTATGCGAAAATCGGCATACTGTGGCAGACCTCCCGAAAGGTCGTGCAACGAAGCATTACCACGGACTTTGAACGTCCCGAATTTAACCCCACGCCCTTGTTCCTGTGTGAAAATCTCAATCTTGGCGTACAAATCGCTTGTAAATTCAAGATAGCGAATGTAAGCATGGTCTTTCGGAATAATTCCGTTGACCGTCTTAACGGTAATTTGCTTGACTAAATTGTTCTTGTACGCATCGTAGGAATTCAGCTTGTAGACTTGATTATACAAGTCTTTGTGCGTTGCCGAATAACGTAAAATAAACAGCGGACTTACATCTTCAATAGCTTTGAGCGATTCCGATTTTTTCTTTTTAGTACCGCCGATTTTTTGCGGCTCGTCAATGATGACAATCGGACGAACATATTTGATGTCATTCCAAAAAATTCGTCCATATTCGTCTTCGGTACGGATTTTGTTCTTTTTCTCTTTGTTAAATGCTTGAATATTCATTACGCAAATCGCGAGGTCGTTGACTTCAGCGAAATTGCTACCGATTTTTTCAAGGTTCTTACTGTCGTAGACGAAACAATGCTTGAGCAAATCAATACCGTAAATCGGCTTGAAGTGTTCACACAGCATCTCGATTGATTTCATTACGCCTATTCTTATCGCAATTGTCGGAACAACAATCATGAATTTTTTGAAATCGTATTTAGTGAATAATTCAAGGATTGTGCGCAGGTAGACGTAGGTTTTGCCTGTACCCGTTTCCATTTCCACCGTGAAGTTGTTACCGGGCAGAACATCACCGTCGGCATAGAGGTCATTCTCAAGCTGAACATTCCGCAGATTCTCAAGCAAGCGCGAACCCGTGGTAATCTCGATGTTACGCACAGGTTCGTATCCTACATAAATAACGCCTTGCCCTGTTTCTTTATTGAAGATTTCTATCTGCCTTTTTTCTCTTTTTACGTTTCCATACAAACCGCCGACTTTCTGCGGTAAGCCGTCAAAAAGCCGGACTACTGCGTTGACCGCACGTCCTTGGTGATTTATGGGTTTCTTGTCCTTGAAACAATCATCGAATTGGAACTCTATCTTGTTTGGCATTTTTACCTACCTCTTTACTAACTATTGGCTTCATAGAGCCATTTAACGTCGTTCAGTACCCGTTGTCTGAAATTCACATCGCCGCCCTTGCGCATTAGACCGTTGTAGGTCACGTAATCAATGCTTACGCTTATGCTCCGCTCCACGTCTTCCATGAAATCGCTCAAATTGTCCATATAATCATCTGACGAATTGTCATAATCTAACAGCACGTCAATGTCGCTTGACGGATTTTCTTCCCCGCGCGAATACGACCCGAACACGCCGACTCGCTTTATATACGGGTATTTTGCGGCGGCATCGAATGTGGTTCTAATCGTTTCTAAGTTCATTTGCAACACCCTCCAGTTCTGCGATAATTTCATCTTTGGTTAAATCACACACCAACTTATATACTATTTCCCAATCTACGCTTTCGTAGTCATGGCTTGAAATATTGCGCGATACTTTAATGCGTTTCCTCTGCTTGGAAAACAACGGCATCTGCGCCGTTAGGTCGTCACCGATTTTCTTAGACGGCTCGTGAATGTTCGTAACAAGCTGTGTTATTGCAAGCTGACAGGTTTCGCTCCCCTCGAAGTCTTCAAGGGTTTTTATGCCAAACTCGTCAAAAACAGCCCTCATCTTTTTGATGTGCTTCACGCATAGTTCTATGCAGTGCAGGTCTTTGTTATACTCCATTTGTTTGCTCCTTTGCTAAAATTTTGTCGATTTCGTCATCCCATGGTACATAATCAAAAATCGCATGACAAGCAGAACACATATGCACAGCACTCACTTTGTTTACAGGATTTAAAGTCTTTCTTTGATTCCAACAAGCAAGACAAAACGGTCCTCTGTTCAATTTGTCTTTTTTGTTGTAGGCAAACCCCTTGTAAAGCATTACATCTTTACTTGTTTCTAACTGGTTTTTCAAATCCTCATTTTCTTTCTTCAGCGTTTCATTTTCTTGACGTAAATTGACCATCGTGTCTTGCATATCAAGCAATTGCCCCTGAAGTTCAATTATTGTGTTAGTAAGCTCAATATCGCCCACTCTTTTAGCTATCCGCGCCACTTCCTTGATTGTTTCTAAAATACCCATTTTTACTCCTCCTCAAATTAAATAAACTCCACAGTATAAGCACGTTTCGCTTCCCCGGTATTCCGTGCAATATACGCTTCCAACCGCCGAATAGTTTCATCTTTCAGCGAAATATCATCGCCGAAAGCACTATCCCGCATTACGTACTTGAACGGCATAGGCTCGATTGCCGCCAACTCTTCCACCATGTCCGTGGTAATCACCTCATCGAGGCACACCACGTAAGAATCCGCAAACAGCCATGTCCGTTCGCCTATGTCGAGCTTATCCACGCTTGCAGACAACGGAATATCCCTCTGCCGTAACAGCACCTCATACACCACGTCAATGTCGCTGTACCACGGCATGAAGTCGAGTTTATCCTTGTCGGAAAGGTTGCTCTCGTCTAAATTCATTTGTCCGAGTTTCAACGCCATGTCCACCCACCGAATGTTGGTATCAGCTGTACGGAACACTTTGAATCCTATGTCCGGGACTTGTTTCGGCTCTTCTTCGAGTTTAAGTTGAGCATTTTCTTTTTCGATTTCAGCCTTGATTTTATCACCTGCCCTGCGGATTCTCTCCTTGCCGATTTCACAGATGTTCTTGTAGCCCGCTTTCGCCGCTTCGGACTTCTCGTCGCAGGCTTCGGGGAATTGCACAAGGATAAATTTCCTGTTCCCGTTGTCCTCGGCATTGAGTTGCATGACAGCGTGTGCAGTCGTTGCAGAACCGGAGAAGAAGTCGAGGATAATTGCCTCCTTATCAGCATTCGCCAGTTTTATAATATGATAAATCAAATCGACAGGTTTTGGATAATCGAATATTTTGTTTGCAAATAACTCTTTCAAGAGTGCCGCCCCTGAAGAATTACCTATGTCGTCAATAATCGTTGTATAAAGTTTTGTATTTGGGTTGTCATCGGTAGCTTCATAAATTCTTTCATAAGCTATCCACTTACCATCCTTTTTCTTGAACTCAACCTTTCCGTTTGACATTTCTGCAAGCATTTTTTCTTTTCCCCAACGCCAACAACTCTCTTCTCCATCTGGCAACATCGGATAATGGTCATTGTTATCGGGGTCGGATATCGGGTAGAACAAATTAGGTCTATCTGACCTTTTGCTGTTTTCACCCCATTTCCGCAACAGTTGCAATTTATATTTAAGTTGATTAACTTTGTCAAAAAACGGATAGTTATCGTCAACTTTTATTTCTTTGCCCGAAACAAAAACATCAATGCTTTTAGCATAACACAAAACATACTCATGAACAATAGCGTAATGCTTGCTATCTTGCCTACCGCCACTACCTTTGCGAGTAAATTGGGCAACAAAATTCATCTCACCAAAAATTTCATCGCAAATTTTACGAAAATTTTGAATTTCCGAATCATTTATGCTGATAAAAATCACACCGTCATCGCGCAACAAGTCCTTTGCAATCCGCAAGCGCGGGTACATCATATTCAGCCAGTTTGCGTGGTAACGGTTGCTCGACTTTTGGTTGACAATCATAGGCACACCGTCAACGGTATCCCCCTCGTCCTCGTCACTCTCGGCTTTGGAAATAGCGAAATCATCACGGTAAACAAAGTCATTCCCCGTGTTGTACGGCGGGTCGATGTACACCATCTTCACCACACCGTAGTAATTCTGACGGAGCAGTTTCAGCACTTCCAGATTATCGCCCTCTATGTAGAGGTTCTGCGTGGCGTCGGCGAGTTTGGAGTCCTCGGCGATGTAGCGGAGCGTTCGCCCCGGCACGTCCGACTGCGATAGCTTCTTCGCCGCTTGTTTCCCTGCCCATGTGAGTTCGTAGCGTTCCGCGCCGACTTCCTCGAATTCGCCGAGTTCTTCGCGGAGTGCGGCAATGTCGAGTTGACCGTCCTTGACGGCAGAGGGGAATAAGGCTGCGAGTTTGGCGAGGGAGTCTGCGGGGGCGTTGAAGATTTCTTGTGGTAGTTTGTTGTTATTCACGATTTATTACCTCCTCAAAGAAATTTCTCATTTCCTTACTGTTCTCATAAACGGCTTTTCCTGTTGCTAATGTTAATTTGATTTTGAGATTCCTTAATGCTCCGCTTCCTTTGGCTTCATTTATTTTCCCGCGAAAATTTGAAAGCTCGATTTCTCTTTTATCCTCAAAGCCTGTTTCAAGCGTATAGCCATAACGTTCCTCGTTTGCAAAAAGAGAAACTGATTTTTTCTTCTTGTTTACAATACACAATTCCTTGACTGCTAAATCCCTTTTCCCATCTAACGCAATTGCAATAATCGCATATTCTTTTTCGTCTTTATTTTTTATGTCATATGAAAAGATAAATTTAGGTTCATTATTTGAGAGCGAGTGAAGCAACGCCGATAAAGCAATTATCAACGCAACAACAGATGAAATATAGCTTAATATTTCGCCTTGAGAATATCCCAATGTAATCAAGGGTGAATGTTTGCCTATCTCGTAAAAACAATCCAAAAGAAAAGGCAAAACTACCACTATTATTATAAACGCTGACAGCATAACCCAATAACGGTTTTTCATCTCAACTCCTCCAAAACTCTCTTAATCTCCCCATTCAACCTTGCTCGCTCCCCGGGCAATTTCTCGGCTCTTGCCGCCGTCATTAGCCGTTGTAACTTCAACAACTTCTCGAACAGAACAAGAACTTCCCCTCTATTATACCACACTTCTGAATTTTCGTCAACAAGTTTTTCGATTCCGTTGTACAGTTTCGAGTGCGACACGATGAACGCCTTGACCGTTGCTTCAAGATACAAACTCAGCTTGTCTGATTTGTTCAGCAATGCACCGAACGCAAGGCTCTGTTTCAGCTTGACTGCAGTCTTTTCGGGAAATGCAATCGACAACGGCGGGGTCAGCACCTTGTCCACAATTACCACTTGTGAAGAATTGGTGTGGCTGAGTCGCTTATGCGCAAACGAGAAAACCTCATGAGCATTGTCGTAAAAGCGAATCATGCAAGGAGCTTTTACCATGTGCTGAATCAACTCGGCGAAATGCGCCACGCCCTTGAGGGACTGCAACTGCACATCAAGCCCCATAATAACGGAGCAGTTGTAGTCTTCGTCCATGAAAGAGGGGATTTCCTCGCCTGCAATCTGCCACACAAGCGACACCGACTGCAACCCCGCACGAACACGGTCTTTCTCGGACTTCCTCATATCGCGCCGTATAAACTGCTTAACATCAATCGGTTGTTCTTTCAGATAACGCTCCGGAACATCAAACATAATCCACCTCTATTCAGTCACAAGGAACGAGATTAACTCAAAATCGTCTGTCGTTTCTTCGGCGAAAGGATTATCAAAACCACTGAAATCGAAGATACTCGCTTGTGCCTTTTTTCCCTCATCGCCTTGGATACTCAGGGCCGCTTTCGTCAAAAGCTTGGAATAAAACGTCATGTCTTGCGCATTATCAGTGCGTTTGAGGAATGCAAAGTTACGGAGCATATCAACCGTATTTTTCCCCATACAGAGTTTGCGGAATTCTTTCAAGGCTTCCCGCGTCTGCAAGTTGCCATAGATTATTTCACCGTCTTTTCCGATGTAAATCAAGTAATACGGGTACAGACTGCTGTCGGAGTTTGGCTCATGCGCGATATTGCTGTGCTTGAAACAGAACAACACACCCTGCCGCTTGGTGACAAGGCAATCCGCAACGGAATAAATTCCTTTGGGGACTTTCTTTATGTCCGGATTTTGCTTAATGTACTGCACGAGTTCAAACAAGTAATCGTTCATGTTGAGGTCGGTGAGCGAGAGGCTGTCGCTCGTTTCGTCAATGTCAATCACTTCGTTTTCGTTCCGCAACTTCTCAAGCAACTTTTGGCGGAAACTAATATCGTTTCTCTCCGGTGAGAGTATGTCCTCATCGCCTGTTGAAACAAGATTGACAGCAAGCATTTTCCCTTTTACGCGCTTTTCGAGGTTAAGGTACTCGTTCAATTCAACATTCGGGAAGAAGTTCACCATCTGGATTTGTTCGTTACGGCTGCCGATACGGTCAATCCGCCCGAACCGCTGAATGAGCCGCACGGGATTCCAATGTATGTCGTAGTTGACAACGCAGTCACAGTCCTGTAAGTTTTGTCCCTCAGAAATGCAGTCTGTGCCGATTAGCACATCTATTTCCGTGTCGGGAGTAATGCTGTCAACTTTCTTTGAAACGGGCGAAAAACAGCGGAGCAAGTTAGAATACTCCTGTTGTAACATATTGTTGCACCGCACCGCCTTTGAGCCGCTTACGAACGCAGTGAAAACGCCGAGTGCCTTTAGCTCTTTTTCAAGTTTGAAGTACAAATACTCCGCTGTATCGGCGAACGCTGAGAAAATCAGAACCTTGCGATTGCCGCTGTTATACGGAGTTTCCGTGATTTTCTCGTGCAGAAAATCTCGTAAGAATTCAAGTTTGAGGTCACGCTCTTCGTCAAGCACACAGCGAATATCAGCGTTTAACTTATCAAGGATTTGCTTGTCGTAGTAGAGGTCGGCGATAAATTCCGCTGTGTTAAGGTGATTGACATTGATTTCATATTTGTAATCGAGGAAGTCATCATCGTCTTCCATTTCGTCAACTTCAATGATTTTGCCCGGGTCAACACTCTCAAGCTGTTCAATCGCTTTTTTTGTACGTTCGATAAGCCGTCTTATCGTTTCGCCAAAAGAATAAACCGAGCTTTCGAGCCGCTTGAACAGATTAAAGCGGTGCAGGTTCTGCGTAATGCGTTCCCTGTCTTCGTGATTGAAAAGCACCTTATCGCCGCGAACAGTTTGAAATTTTTCGCGGTAATAATCTTTCCACTCGCTCTTAATATGCTTCATCGGGGAGTAAACAGACATCTTCAAACTTTCGAGAACCTCGTTAGTTCCTCTGAAGTTCAAAAGTTCATTTTGGCTGTCAATGTCGGGGTTAAAAGTCCTGCAATCGTTCTTGTGCGGGAATTTGTTAAACTCTCCGCTTGCGTAGCCTTGTGTGATTTGTTTGCGGCTTCGGGCGATTGTAACCATTTCAAGCAAGCGGAAGAAGTTAGACGGTAAGCTGTCAAAGAGTCCGCGCTTGTCTTTGCTTTTATTTTTATGCCAGTAATCTATTGATGTTTGTGCGTGGCTTAACGTCCGCTTGACACTGCTAATGCCGTGTTCCGAAAAAGCATCGTCCCGGTCGGCTGTAATCAAGCTGATTTGATTCCTCAAATCAACAAGAGAGTTATTCACAGGCGTTGCAGATAAGAGAAGAACCTTTGTGTTTTGGTTTTTCTTTATGCAATCTTCAAGCAATCGCTCGTAACGTGTAAAGACATCGTCCTTAATAACGCGGTTGCGGAAGTTGTGACTTTCATCTATGACGATGAGGTCGAACCTACCCCAATCAATACGTGCAAGGTCAGTCCCTCCACGTGACTCGCCGCCGTACCGCGAAAGGTCGGTATGGCAGAGAACTTTATAATTAAAAACGTCCTTGATAATGGCATCTTTATAAGTTTCGCGGAATGAATTCCAGTTATCGAACAGCTTTACAGGCGTAAGTACGAGAATGTTGTCTTGGCGAAGCTCGAAGTATTTAATGACAGCGAGTGCTTCAAATGTTTTACCTAACCCTACGCTGTCCGCAATAATGCAACCGTTGTACTTGTTTATTTTCTGAATTGCAGACAAAACTGCATCCTTTTGGAAGTCGAAGAGAGCGTTCCATATATCGGTCTTCTTAAACCGAGTGTTATCTAACTCAAAACGCTCCACACCGTAATCGAGTTGGTTGCCGAAAATCTCATTCAATGTGAAGTAATAAACAAATTCGGGGCAATGGTCTTTGTAAACGTAAGCAAGAGTCTTCAAAAGTTCGTCTTTGAAGTCACGGGTTAAATCGTTTGAATACCACAACTGCTCAAATTTTTTGTTTGCTCCTTCGATTTGGGACTTGTCCATAGTGTCGTTAATCACAGAATCGAAATCAACACTCACCACGTTGCGGCGGTTCGCCTTGTTTGAAATCTCAAGCGATGACGAACCTTGAATCATGAAGTCGGTGTCGATTGTGAGTAGATTGCCGCGAATAGAGTGCGGAGGTCGTGTTATGCGAACATTGACGTGTTGTTTTATGAAATCGTACATTGCTTTGGCTGTAGCGAAGTGTGTCAACTTATTCTTTTCAACAATGTCGTAATGATTGAAGAGCATATCTTTTGGATTCACGTCAATTTCAAACTCACGAGCGACTTCTTCTGCATCGGGGAGAAAGCGTGTGTCCCGAATGATGAAGTTGATTCCTTTCACGTTGCGGAGATTATCTTTGAGCAACTCAAAGACCGACAAGGTAAGCTTGTCGTTGATTATGTTCACGGTACAGCCCTGCTTGCTTTGCAAGACTGCGTTGATTTTTTCAATAAGGTCTAAATGGGTAGCTACGCTCATTACATCACCGCTTTCGACAGTTTTCTTCTATTATAACATGAATCGGGAAATAATTCAAGCGTTTTTAGACAAGTTTTTCAAGTTTCTAATGAAAAGTTTTCTTGAACGCAATTCACCGCCCACCGTGCGGAAACACGTCTGAATAAGCGATTATGCCCTCGTGGGGCAGTTGGAGAGCAAGCATGACATTGTGCTATCACCCAATGTCGCTCCCGCACGGCGGTCGTGCTTGTTGGTGGAAATCTTCCTCCAAACCCCCGCAATCGTGAGGGCGATGCCCTCACTCGGTTTTGCCCAAAGGCAAAACGCAGACAAGAGCCGCAGTGCGGCTTGACGAACAAAAAAGCCCCTACCACCGACAGCAGTTAAGCCGCGGGTGGCAGGGGCTGATTCAATATTCGTAGCTAATAAAACACACAAAGCCAAACGCAAGGCGGTTCGCTCGAAGTGTAACTCACTCGGTGGCGTTCATGTGGTGGTATCAAGACCGTATCGCCTTTTGACAACGCAACGCTCCTGTCGTTGTCGTATTCAATAACCGCTTCGCCCTGCAACAGCACCACAAATTCCGTCTGCGACTGGTCGTACCAGTCTGAAACTTGCCCTGTACTGACAATGCGTTCAATGCTGACGTTTTCATTTTCGGCGAGAATAGCGGTTAATTCTTGCGGTAACGGACACAGAGGTAAATCGAAAATGTTCATGGCTCGAACCTCCACCCGCAATCGCCGTGATAAATCATAAGCTTGCTCATGCCACCGTCAATCGTGATGTTCTCGCCAGTGATGAACCCCGATTTGTCACTGCAAAGGTACAAGACCATCTCGGCAATGTCGGCGGTTATGCCGACACGTTTGCTCGAATGTTGACGTTTGTCTTGTTCCGAATGTGACGGATTCGGCGATGTTTCAATCCAACCCGGACTGATACAGTTCACTCGTGCTTTTCCCGAAAGGCTCACCGCCAGTGAGTGAGTAAGTGCGACAATACCGCCTTTCGCCGCCGAATAAGCTTCGGTGTCGGGTTGCGATTGGAACGCACGGGTCGAGGCGATGTTGACGATTGCGGCGTTATCGGCGAGTAAATTGTGTTTCAAAAACAGGCTTGTCAAGTAAAACGGAGCGGTTACTCCCACACGCTGAACGTACTCGAAATCCTCATAAGAGCAGTTGGAAAGCAGACCGCCGCGTCCGACACAAGCGTTGTTTATGAGGAAGTCAACGGGTTGATTTAACCCACCTACAAATTTTTCAAGTACAGATTTGTCGGCAATGTCGCCTTGAAAAAACTGTGCATTTTCGGGAGCGTTGGCGGCAATATCAATCACCGTAACCATTGCTCCCTCACGCAAGAACGCTTCGGCTATTCGCCGCCCGATACCGTTTGAACCGCCTGTTATGACAGCGTGTTTGTTTGCGAAAGTCATGGGGATTCCTCCGTGTTTATAGGTTTTTTGCGGTAGAAAGACATTGTTAGGTTTTCATTGTCGCTTCTTCTTTGTGACTTGCAACATCAGCTTTCCAAAAAACAAATAATTTATAGCTCTTTGTGTGTCTATATCGCGGTTTTTGAACTCGTTAATAATATCCGTCAAAATCTCTGTTTGTTGTTTTTCCCAATATAAATCAACGATGCCGTTCATTTTGCTCCAATCATATTTTTCAAAACCCATCTCTATCAAAATTTTAGGAGGGATATTAAAACGACCTTTCCATTCGTCGCTTCTAAATCGAGGAAACTCTGTCTTTTCTTCAAATGCTAAATCACTATAAGACTTTTTAAGAGATAAAAATGAAAACTCTGGTATTGTATTGATTTGCGGAAAATTTAAACTTACTAATTTACTTTCATTTGGTCCTAAAGTATGGTAATGCGCACGACTTCTGCAATCCAATGTTTCTGTTATTAGCTCTTGAAAATATTGCTGACTGCACGAATTTTGAAAGTATATTTTTTCTTCACAGTTCGCTATCAATAGTTTGTTGTATTCGTTTACGTCGTTCTCGGTCATTTGAAGATTATTTAAACTAAACATTTTCTCGTCATAAATAAGTACGAAACCTTTAGAGCAAATTGGAAACACAATAACAAGCCCCGCCATACCCAAACCGCAAGCAGGTGGGAAAAACGCATTGAATAATTGAACAGGGTTGTCTGAGAATAATAGTTCACAATTTGTTTTGTTCTCGATAAAAGAAGAGTTCAACCCAAGACTTAATATCGACGAGTAAGCGGTCGCAACGTTATAAAAATCAAATAAAATCTTCTCTTTGTTGTAAACAAGTCTTGCGCCGATTTGCTTTGCAAATTCTTGTTGGATTTCTATAAATCTATTCAAAAACCCCTTTGTTCTTATCGCTTGAGAAAAAACAAACGCACATAAAAGATTGAATTGCTCTTCGTTTAATAGTTCTTCATTCGTTAGAAAATTACGTATAAGATTTGACGTATCATTTTCTAATTTCGCATATTCGTTTTCAAGCATTTGGTTTTCGCCATAAAAGTAGTCTTCCGATGATTGGCTTTTTTTGCTTGCTTTGTTTGAAAAGATAATTCGTTCGCCGGTTGTCCGCGGGACTGACAAATAGCAAAATTTATTTTCTGAAAAAAACAATTCAAAACAGAATTGAGGAACATAATGCTGATTTATTGTTTTTTGTTGGTTAGTTTTCATACTTCCCCTCTTTCATCTACTAACTGGTTGACTGCACGTTATCGAACCCAGCTCCGTATCAAACTCCGACTTTTCGGCAATGTTGCAGTTTACCAATATCCATTGGTCTTCTTAATTTTTTACTGTTCTTTCATTATACCACATCTTCCGCAAAAATACAACCCCTAAAACAAAAAATCCCCGACACCGACGGCAGACACTTAGTGCCATGCCGCCAATGTCGGGGAAGTTTACTACTCCAGCTCGTCTTTTTTCTTTTGTTTCAAGTGTTCTTCACGCTCGATTTCTTGCGGGGTTCGCCCGATAATCGTGTCCACGTTCGACTTCATCACGTCAATCTCGCGGAACTCATCTCGCGCCGCGTGGTATTCGGGGTAGAGCCGCTTCTTTTCCTCGTACAACTCGCTGATTTGGGCACGGAGCGTTTTAATCAGCGGATATTTCTTGTTTGAAAAAGACGCATTGAGCGACTGCTTCGCCGCACCGTGCAGAATAAATTCCGTTTCGTGTTCACGACGGTATTTCTCTTTGAACACAACCTTGTCAAGCCGCTCAACAACAGGCTTTGTCTTGCGGAACGTGTCAAGGTCTTTGATTACAGAGTTTAATTCTTTAATGCGCTTTTCAACCGCCTTGATTTGCGAATGTGCGGAATCACGTTTCGACTTGGCTTCATCGTGCTTTGCGGACAACGCACGGTAATCCATTAGACCGTTGTCCGACAAGTAGTTGATTGTGATTGCCGCCATTTTGAGATTTTCCATTTCAAGCCAGTGTTTCAGCCCTGCGGACTGCTTCGCCTTGACGTTATTTTCGATGTCATTCAGCAGGGTAATTGTCGTGGGAGTGACGGGAGCAGTGCAAATAAACTCAACGCCGCCCTGCAGCTGCTTTTTGATGCTGATTTCAGAATAACGACTACCCAAAGTTTTACCTCGGGTAAATCGCTTTTGATTTTTCGCACGGAAACTAATATGCTTGCCGTGCTTGATTTCGTAATTCTCGGCTTGCATGAGTGATAAAAATTCGTCCCAATCCTTGGCTTTTTTGATACAAAAATCTATCGTTTCACGGAGCTGTGTTTTCCACGATGTGCCTTGTTTATCGGCAGTATACTCGGCGTAGGATTTGCCGCGGACACCGCTTATTTCCTCAATCACGGACAGACTATTTTCACGGCACAGCTTATCACTTATTTCACGAATATTGTAATAATTCGGCATGGTTGAGCGGTATTTATTTTTGCCCGACATGGGAACGCTGTTGAAAATAATGTGGTTGTGAATGTGCTGCCTGTCGCAATGCGTTGACTTTATAAAAAACACTTTCACTCGACAATCTCGTAATTGTCAATGATAATGCTGAATTTTCTTTTTGCATTTTGCCTTACAGTGTGGTAAAAAATCCTGAATCCAATAGGCATACAGGTCAAGTATACCACGGCATTTCCGGTGTTTACAACGAACTTGTCTAATAATTCGCTGTAAACTTCGGTGTCGTCGGCGTTGATTTCCGCAGTTTTATTGACTTCGGCGATGTGCAATTTAACCTTGTCAATTTGCGCTTGATGAGTGGCGGTGAGGTTTTGTGCTTTATTGATTTCTTCGGTTAAACGTGTGATTTCGCTGTCGTAAAATGCGGCTTGCTCGACTAAATCTTCTTGCTTAATTTTGTCACTAAGCATTAAATCGTAAGCTTTGCGTTTTTTGACAAGAATCTCCTCAATCTCGATTTCAAGCGGTTTTGTGTCAACAATTTCATCACTTTGTTGCATTAGTTTTATTTCATCAAGCAAATCTTTTACAATTTCCGTGTGTGATGTTTGAATATGCTTTAACGCAAACCGAATGAACTGCGAAAGCGCGATTTCGTTGATTGCTTTATTGTCGCAACCGAGAGGATTTCCGTTAACCTCAGTGCCGATTACTTTCCTGTTACACAGGCGATTTCGACAATGCAACGAACGCATATGCTCCTTGCCTGTTCGGGCGTTGACGGGGTTGTAAGTCCAACCGCATTTTCCGCAAATTACTTTACCTGCGAACCAGTTTTTGGTGGAATGTTTTCTTCCTTCGCAAAATAACGCACCACGCTTTTTAATTTCCGCTTGAACACCGTCCCACATCTCACGGCTCACGATTCCCTCGTGATGATTTTGAATACGAACCAATTTTTCATCTGAATAATCTTTGATTCGTTTTCCCGTCAAATAGTCGGTTGTGGTGTAAACTCCCTGTGTTAAATCGCCGACATATTTGTCGTTTTTCAAAACGGTTGCAACGCCGCCCATTTGCCAAGCGTTACCTTTAATCGTGAGAATTCCTGCGGAATTAAGCGTGTTTGCGATAGAATAAAACGACATTTTTTCGTGCAAATACATACTGAAAATGCGTTTCACTAATGCCGCTTCTTCGGGTTCAATTTCCATAACGCCGTTTGTGATTCTGTACCCTAACATCGCCTTATTTCCCATGACAAAACCGCTTTCCATTTTCCTGCGTTTACCCCACTTGACACGCTCGGACATTTTCCTGCTCTCCTCTTGCGCAATGCTCGCCATAATGGTAATCCGCAATTCACCGTCTTTTTCACGAGTATCAATGTTGTCATTTGTGAAAATCACACCAACATCAATAGCTGAAAGCCTGCGCGTGAACGAGAGCGTGTCAACGGTATTTCGGGCAAATCGGCTTACTTCTTTTGTCAAGATTAAATCAATCTTGCCTTGCTCCGCATCCGCAATCATGCGATTGAACGCCTCACGTTTTTTCACCGAACAGCCGGAAATTCCCTCGTCAAAATATACCTCTTTAAGTCGCCAATTTGGATTTGCGCCGATATAATCGGTGAAGTATTTTATTTGCGCCGCAAGCGAGTGGAGCTGGTCTGCATGGTCGGTTGATACGCGGCAGTACGCCGCTACATTTTTGATTTTGCTATTCATTTTCCTCCTTTTCCCTTAGTGGGAACTACGTTCCCCTGCATTTATTATTATAGCGCATATATCGCCGAATGTCAACAGGGGAAACGTAGATTTCAAAAATTATTTTTTGTCTATTTGCATTTGCATGAGCCGCTCAAATTGTTCTGTGGTTATGATTTTGTTTTTGCAAAAATCTTTATAAAAGCCGACTTTAACAGCCTGCTTGAATTTGCTTAAACTTTCGCCGGACAATATGATTTTTTCATTTGCCGCAGTATTAACTATAACAATTCCTCCCCTCGTGATTTATTTTTTGCCTGTTGCAATCGCCTTTCCGGCGGATTCAAAAACAAATCGAGCCGTTCTTTCAAATTAAACCGCTCGATAAATTCCATTATTTTTGCAAGACTGTTTTTAAGAAAACCCACCTCGTTTTTCAACTTTTCGTTTTCCATTGTAAGATGAATCGTCTTGCCGCACTGTGCTTTTAACTTAGCATTATCAGCGGATAAAGTCTGCACGTCCTGTTTCAACTTCGTGTTCTCATCTCTAAGTTTCTTGGTTGTTTTAACCGAAGCAATCTGCTTCTTCGCTAAAGTCTGCAAGTTGTTGAAATCGTCAGTCGAAACTGTGACCTTACCCCCGAAAATAGCCTGCTTGACTTCAATATTTTCCGCAGCCTTAACATCAGCTTTCTTTCTTGTGATTTTGTCAAGTTCTGCCTTGTCGGATTGGATTTTTTGCGACTGCTGATTAATAATAACAGTGTTATTATTAATCGTGCTTTCAAGAGTTGCGCTCTTGTCTTCTAACTGCTCAACCTCAGCGGATTTCTCGTCAATTTCTTTGTCGAGAAATTCTACATGACCTGCTGAAAACTCGGCTTGTTTGGAGAGGTTTTCAAGGTGTTCAGATTCCTTTTCTACCTGTGATTGTAATTCGGAAATGTTGTCTTTATAAGCCTTGTATTCCTCTACCGCAAAACTTCCCCGCGCCTTCTCCGGCTCCTTGATTTCAATACCACGAGCATTGCAGATTTTTTCCAAAACTTTACGCTCGGATATGCGCCACTTATTAATTGCATCAATTCCGGTGAATCCCATTTCTTTCAACGCTTGCGACAAGCCGTTTTGCGTGTCAACGCCGCGCTTGTAATGCCCGATGGGAATATAGTCAATGTGGAGATGCGGAGTGGCTTCGTCTTTGTGCAAACAGAGATTGAAGATATAAAAATTGGGATTTCGTGCCGCAAAACCCAACGCATATTCTGTCAGACATTCTGTGACTAATTCACCGTCGGGCGTACCGCAACCGCTGTCATTTTTGTCACCGATTTGCACCAAATCTTCATAAAAACTATTACGCTTATCGGGCGAAGTGATTACATGATTACTTGGCGCGTGATTAAAAACGTGTTCAAAATATCCTGTTTCAATACGCCTGTCAGCACGTTTTTGCTTGGCGTTATACCGCTCAATCGCCGCGCCGAAAATTTTATCATACGCTTCTGCAATTGGCTCTTTTATAAAAGTTATATTATCTTTCATTCGTGAAACATCAACATTTTTAGGCGTAAAACTTCGGTTGTTATGGGAGATACTGCCCTTACCTTGGCAGTGCGACATTGTTTTTATTTTCATCAATTGCTCCTTTTTGTAAAGTTAATTTCGAGTTAAAAACTTGCTGAATTTACTTCCGTTTGACGGAAGTAACCCCATAGCACTTTTGACATTACACGCAAGCGGTAACGTCAAAAATGCAGGGGCGAAGGGCAAGCCCTCTCGACACCCGCAAGGCTGAAGCCTTGCATTTCAAGCGGAAAATCCGCTTGAAAATCCCGCCCTTTTGGCTCAAAAGCAAGGGCGGGAAAATCAAATCCGCGGATTTGAGAAAAGTGATATTAAAAATGCAACTTTCTAATATCACTTTCTAAAAATGGCAAAAATTTACTTGACAAAGTTAAATTTTTCTGATATACTGATATTAAAATCGTGGAATATTAATATCAGATTTTTGAATTGACATTTTTGCGAATTCATGATGATATTAAAAACATATATTTTTAATATCAACCACCGAGAAAATCAAAATCAATCTCTGCACTTAATGCTTCTTCCGATTTCAGAGTCGTGTTTTCCGGAGCAGACGGCAACGAATTAAAGTTTATCCGAAACCAGTCCAACACTGATTTTTCGAGAGCTGATATGATTTTCCCAACAAGTTTTTCATCGTAACCCTGCCTGTCAAAATACTCGGCAACCGCCGTTGCGATTGCTTGACTGTTAGACGGAAATTCAGACTTATCCATGTTTTTAAGATAATCGTAAGCCTTCTTGTGGAGCGGCTTTTTGAGATTCAATCGAACGCAAATTGTTTTAATGTTATTTTCCATTTTACCTAACCCCTTTCTGCAAAGCCGACAATGCTATCTGCTCATACCCTTTAGCAGTTGCACAAATATCGGAAATAATCGTTACTCTGTCGGCGGCATACTCCCCGAAATTCCGAATAATGCAACCACCTCCGCCGACAATGAAAAGCTTCATCAAGTCGCTATTATACTCATACTTGCGAAGTGTTTCAAAAATATCAGCGGCATATTTTCGTGCAATTGAAATAATAATTTCAAGATATTTTTTGCCGATATTCGCTGTGCCTGTGAGAATAATTTCCTCGATTACCGTGTCATCAATCTTCGCGCCTGTGCTGTCCATGACAGCGTTTCGAGCGGCGATTACGCATTGATTGACACCGAATTTTTCCGTCCAACACTTACTTTCAACGGGCTTCCGATTATTAATATACATGATATTCATCGTGCCGTTTCCAATGTCGGCGAGAAGATTCACACCTGTCATTTCATCAAGCCTGTTAATAATCGCAGGATAACCTTGCGGAAAAACACTACAACCGACGATGTTTACACGATATTCCATGCTGTTAAAGTTGAATTGCACAAACTTGTTTTTCGTCAAATAACTACGGAATTCTTCACGCTGATTTTTCACCCATGTCAGCGGAAGCCCGGCGGCGATGTGAACATCAGCGGCGGTGATTCCGTGCTGATTTAACTCCTGCGCGATTGCCGTTAAAGAGAGAAGATAGAAATCTTTATCGGTGCTTTTCTCTGCAATAAAAGCCTTGTGACTCTCGCCGATTCGATAATAAATATTCTCGTATTTTAGAATATTACCTTGAAAAACAGGTTCTGTGTCGTAGGCGGTTATGCCTGTCGGAGTTAGTGTCGATACGGTTTTGATGTTGCCGTAACCGTGGTCGATGCCGATGATTTTTGTGTTTAATAATGTTTTCATTTGGTTAATTCCCTTCTAAATTAAAGTTTAATTTTTGGCGTGTAGGCGTGTAAGTAACGCCAGTATTGAAGCGACTTACACGCCTACACGCCGATTTTGGAAGTTGTTTTAAGAATTTTTCACGGACAATCCTTTGAAGCCGCGAACCCGCTTATTATTTTCGGTTTTGATATTGTAATCATAAGAAACTTTATACTTCCCTTGATTACTTTTTAGCCAAGTAATAAAGCTGTCCCGCTTCATGGCAGTCAGTGCGTTTTCATTGCACCAACTTGAATATGCGCCGTACAAAACCGCCGATGAAATTTCGGCGGTTTCAGAGAAAGTTATAATATTCCTGTCAGCGAGAAACTCTACAATGTTGCAGTTGTCGCTTGTCATTTCGGCGGCGTTCAGCCGCGCTTTTTCGGATATGCTGAACTGATAATTATTTGCGATTAACCGCTTCAAACCTGCAAAAATCCAGTTGAGTATTCCCGATTTTTCAGATATAATTTCATCTGCAAGATTCGGGTTAGTCACACGATTTTCGAGGACAGGCTTTGCTGATAAAATAATCATGCGCCGGCTAAAACCGTGCGACTTGTCATACAAACTTCTCACCGTGCCGTTTCCGAAACATAGAAACCTCGCATACAACTTTTCCGAATACGACTGCTTGCCCTTAAACTCAATGTCTGTGGGGATTTGCACGGTAATCAGCGACTTGATATATCCCGTTGACGGTAGTGCTTCAAGTTGTAAATCATCGTCTACAAACACAAGTTTTCCTTTGAGATTTGCACGAAAAAATCTGTCAGTTTCTATTCTCCGAAAACTGCCCTCTGTCATGCTGTTCCCGAAAATGTCCTTAATCACTGTACCCAACACACTTTTTCCCTCGCCGCCGTTACCGATAATTGACAACATCGCTTGACCACGAGTAGACGGAATCAGCAGATAACCGAGATATTCCTGTAAAGTTTTTATATCGTCATATTCCAACAAGTCCGCTAAGAAATGCAGAAACTTTACAGGTTACGGAGCTTCCGAATTGTACTCAACATTAAGACGATTAGTGCAAATTTTTTTCTCATTTGAAAAATTTCCGCTTGTTTTCAAGACACCATTCAGCAGATGAATTTCGCTCTCGCTGACTTCCGGCGGTTCCCTGTAACACCGCAGTTTGAGCGTTCCGACAAGGTTTTTAACCTTGCCGTAAACGCCCTCCTCAATGTGCTTCATAATTATAGTTGCGATTTCGTGTTTGATTTCTTCCTCGTCAACTTCGCCGTGCAAGTCGCGGAATTGCCCGCCGATACATTTTAGATTTCGCTTCTGTAAAAACAACTTGCAGAACTCGACTTCATTGACAGATTTTTTTCCTTTCTCGCTGAGCGTTACCCACGGTGGGAAAGTTTTGTTTGGTTCGTTTTGATTATTTTCCATAAATAACCTACCTTTCTTATTTTTTGCATAATAAAAACACGCTGTCATTCCAACAACGTGCTGTTTACTGGTTTTCTTCAAATTTCTCGAAAATCTTCCTGATGTGCCGAATTTTCTTGATTACACCGCTATGATTCTTGTAACCGAGCATTTCTGCGATTTTCTCGTATGTATGCCCGTGTGCCCGAAGCGTGATAATTTCTTTGTCTTTCGGCGATAACAACGCCTTAAACCGCTCGACATAATCTTTTGAATCTATGTATTTCTGCGTGTCAAAAGGGTCGGCGGCGATTTCGTGGATTTTGTCTTCCTCGTCTGCCATGCAGTCCTCAAGCGAAACAAGGGTCAACTCACGCTTTTCATACCAACGAGTATGATACCATTTCCGATGAAACCCTCGGCGCGCACGAGTGTCCCACGGCTCAAAATCCTCATCACACGGCATTTTGCGAACAGCATCGAGAATAGGTTGCCAGCCCTGCTCATCAATCGCCCGCCGAACAACACGGCTCATGATTTCGATGATATATTCGGGCTTGAAGAATGGTATAAACGGCTCTTCGTAGACTGCCTGCAAGCCGAATCCGATTTCTTTTTCAAGCAACTTCACCCACAACGGCAAGGAATACGACAACTGCCAAACCGGGCAATAGCCTGTATAGTGTTCTTTCCAACCTCTGAATCCGAAATGCCGAAACGCCAACGCCGCCGAAGCATCCATAATTTCGAGTAGAAATTGGTCGCTCTCGATTATGGCTTTGAGTTTGTCGGATTGTAAGATTTTTCGCAAACTGCGGGGGAGTTTGCGGAGTGTGGGACAACGTGAGATTAGGTCTTGCGGTAGGAAATACATCATCGGCACAAAGCGCAGGTTGCTGTCTCGGGGTATGCGGATTTGGTTCATGGCGGGATTCCTTTCGGGTTGGTGATAGGCTTTATACTTATATATGCCACAAGTAGAGCGACATTGTTCCTATGTTTGAAAAATATTTTTTTAAAGGCGCGAAAGCGGCTCTATGTCACGGCTTTATAAACATATATGCCTTATCAAAGGCTATATTGTTCCCGTATTTGAAATTTATTTTTTTCAGAGCGAGAGGGTTGCGTCACAATGCACCGTATAATTATATATGCCATAAGATAAGCTGTAATGTTCCTATTATAACTTATTATTTTTGAAATGTCAAGAGAAAATTTTTTGAGAAAGGTTTGACTTTTGATTCAAGATGTGGTATACTGAAATGTGTGTAGATACAAATTGCGGTTTTGTTGCTTAAATAAATAATAAATTTAGTCGGAGGAATCAGGATGCAATATTTAGACCAAGCCCTTAAAGACGGTTATGCTCATATCACTGGAGCGGGAGAAAAACAAAAAATAACATATGTATCTTCAGATAATCACACCGAGCGGTACGATAATCCTGAAGAAAAAGTCCGTGCAGAAGTATGGGCAGAGCTCATCTACCATTATGAGTACCCTGCAAATCGTATTAAAATTGAAGTTACTGTACCTGACCGCCTTCCAACTGACAGGGCGGACATTGTTGTATTCCGTGATGATGCTTGTAAATGCCCTTATACTGTTGTTGAGTGTAAAAAAGATGGTGTTACCGATGCAGAATTTAGTCAAGCTATCGAGCAAGGTGTTGGCAATGCGACTTGGGTGAAGCTCCGTGCTGAATATGTATTAATTGTGGCTGGAGCAACCCGAAGGGTACTTGATGTATCTGACAAATATGGCGCAATGGAACGTGACCTTAACATTCTCGCAGACCTTCCGAAAGCATATGGCAAACCACAAGAATTTCGCTTCCATAAGGGTGATAAAGATAATGATATACAACCTGTGAAAAACGGCACGCTTATAGTTGCGATAAACAAATGTCATCAAACCCTTTGGGGTGGCGGTAAACTCTCGCCGCCAACAGCTTTTGGGGAGCTATGTAAAATAATTTTTGTTAAAATCAGCGATGAACAGAAACCGCGCAAAAAAGGCGAACCCTATGAATTTCAAATCAAAACACATGAACCGCCTTCAAAACTTGCGGAAAGAATTAATAAACTTTATGAAGAGCAGAAAACCCGTGACCCTGAAGTGTTCACTGATTCTATAAAAGTTGAAGCACATACTCTACGAAACGTCGTGTCCCATTTAGAAAGTATTAACCTTAATAAAACCGACCTCAATGTAAAGGGCGTGGCATTTGAGCGATTTATGGACAGTTTTTTTAAGGGGAATTTTGGGCAGTATTTCACTCCACGTCCCATTATTGAATTTTCCATTGAAATGTTGAAACCGAATCATAATGATTATGTGCTTGATACATCGTGTGGCTCCGGCGGTTTCCTTCTTTATGCTATGGACTGTATAAGAAAACAAGCGAGCGAATACTACGACCCTGCTTCGTCTGATTACTATAAATACTGGCATGATTTCGCTGAAAAACGTCTATTCGGCATAGAAATCAATGACGAGATTGCTCGTGTTGCTAAAATGAACATGATTGTCCATGATGACGGACATACCAATGTTATCAGCTTCGATGCTCTTGACAACATTGACAAGATGACAGAACATAATCGCGGATTCGAGCGTAATAAATTCGATTTAATCTTAACAAATCCGCCTTTCGGCTCAAAGGTTAGCAAGAGCGAGCGTCCATACCTCGGAAGTTTCTTTTTAGGCACTGTTTTAGATAAAAGCGGAGGTCAAAAGAAGAAAAACGGGACGGTTGTAACCCGCCCTAATCAAAGTTCTGAGGTGCTTTTTATTGAGCGTATATGGGAATTTCTGAAGCCCGGTACAGGCAGGGCGGCGATTGTGTTGCCGGACGGAATACTTACTAATAGCAGTATGCAGTATGTCCGTGATTTTATCCTTGATAAGTTCCAACTTCTTGCTGTTGTGAGTCTTCCCCAGGCGGCGTTCGCGCACTTTGGTGCAGGAGTTAAGGCTTCGGTGATTTTTGTTCGCAAACGTGAAGATGACGAAATCCCAAGCGATGACGAGGCAATTTTTATGGCGGCACCCGAAAACATCGGCTACGATGCCACGGGACGGGAAAATCTTAACTCGCAATTGCCTGAAATTGTTACGCAGTTCGAGGAGTTTCAAAGGAATCCAAAACCTTTTTTTGTCTAACCCCCGGCGAGGACGAGTTATGCGTGTTCGCTGTTAAACGGGGGGAGATAGGGAAAAGGTTTGATGTGCGGTTTAATAACACACCTCAAATAGGCGGTGCAATTAAATTCGGGGTAATAATCACAGACATATATAGATACCCCACGTTTTACGGTATTTCCTATCTCGATAGAGGGATACCCGTTATAAAAGGTGAAAATATTTCACGTGATGGTGATTGGATTAAATACTCAAAAATAGATTTCATTGATAATGAAACAAACGCTAAATTTCCGCGAAGCATCCTTAAAGAAAATGATTTAGTTATGACTGTTCGTGGTGAAGTAGGGAAGGTTGCTTTAGTAAACAAGGAACTTGACGGCGGAAATATAAACGCAAATGTTATAAAAATATCGTTGAGCGATTCTGCATATCCCGCTTACGTTTGGAGATATTTGAACAGCTCAATAGGTAAATCACAAATAAGATTACAGTTATCGGGAGGAGTACAAGAAACTATCACAGTTTCATCTATTAACGATATTGCAATTATATTACCTCAATATGAAACACAGGTGAAATTAGCAACAGAATTAAGTTTAGCCTCACAGAACTGCGCCACAAAACTCCGCAAAGCTGATGAGTTGCTTGCGGGGATGGATGGGTTTGTGTTAAAGCAGTTGGGAATTGGTGATATTCCGGTTCAAGAACGCATAACCGTTGGTGTAACGCTCGGAACATTAAAGTCAGACAATAATATAGGAGCGGCATATTATCACCCGGAAAGAATTGCCGTTATTCGTGCTATTGAAAACAACTCCGCCGTATCTACGTGCCGATTAGCCGATATTGTGGACTTCCAACGTAAAACCATTTCCGCTGATAATGGTGAGCCGTACTTAGGTTTAGCGGGAGTTTCGAGCAATACAGGTGAGCTTAGTGGTGTAGAGGAAGAAGCGAGCGGACAAGCGTTTGAGTATCAAAGGGGAGATGTTTTATATGCTCGCCTACGTCCTTATTTGAATAAAATACTGTATGCTGAAACAAACGGCATCTGTTCAACAGAGTTCCATGTTATGCGTGTTAAATGCAATGATGTTTTACCCGAATATCTTTCTGTTATTATGCGTTCTAAAATTATTGTCTCTCAAACAAGACATATGATGACAGGGAACACGCACCCACGTATTTCCAATGATGATGTTAGTAATCTGCGTATTCCGATTCCTGAAAAAGCAGTTCAAGAAAAGATTGTAAAAGAGGCGGTTCGCCGTAAGGTGAAAGCACGGAAATTCAGATATGAGGCTGAAACAGAGTGGATTGCGGCGAAGGAGCGGTTTGAACGAGAGTTAATGGAGGGGTAGGCAATGAAATATCTTTATGGAATTATCGAAAATTGTTTTAATAGTTTTTATGCTTTTCGCGGTTACGCTACTCCTAACGATATAATCAAATACTCAGAAGCGTATTCCGGCTATCAAAGGGTTCTCAATAACCCACATACAAAAGAAATAGCAAGGTATTTTAAAGACGGAATAAATGTATTTTCGCCCGAAATTATTCTTGCATACTCTGTTGAAGATTGGTGGGATGAAAACATTAATCCAACTTTTTGTGGCGAAGCTTGGTGTGGCGGGGGTGCATCTCCGGTCGATTTTTTGGCGAATAAACATCATTACTCGAATAGAAAAAGAGTTTCACTTAAAGATAATAACGGAATCGCTTTCACAAAAATGACTGCGCCTAAAGGAAGTGGTCTTCATATGGTCAGGATTTCTTTGCCCGATGAGCTTTCGTCCCCACCATTCAGACGCATTGACGGAAATCATAGGCTTGAAGCAATGGCGTTAATAGGCAAAGAAAAGGCAGACTATGTTATTCCGGTTTGTATAATATTGTTAAAGGCAGATTTTTTTGAAGGTAATACCAATGTAGAGGTTGATACCGCAATAGTCGAGATGAATATCTTCCACAAGATAAACGCAAAAGCTAAACCCCTCACCGAAATAGAGCAATATAGAGGTTTTTTGAAATTAACCAGTGCGGGCGATTTGCGTAAATTTGGAGAAGAATTTTTTATTACAAAAGAGTTTTTAAACAACCATAGTAAGTTGCCGTTGGGAAATCTTTCTGAATATTTTAAAGAAAAAGACGATACGGTTCTGTACTGTGCAAAGTTTTTAATTGACCGTAATATTAACGTAACATCTGATAAGTTAGCAGATGTTTTGACCGAATTAAATAAAACGTATTTTTCAGAAATATGTGAATTAAAACAATGTGCAAATCGTTTTTCACTTGTACCGTATGTTTATTACTCATTTTCGGAAGAAAACCCACTCGTTAAAATAAAAGCCTATACAACATGGTTCATAAATAATAAACTTTATGACTTAAAAGATTTTGACCCCGCAAGTATTATTGAGGTGTTCAATAAGATTTTCGAGAAGCGAAGAAAACAAATATTTGTGGCGATGCCGTTTGACGATAACCTTAACTTTGTGTTTAAAGCCATTTTTGATACGGTATCGGAGATAAATCGAGAGGAAGGGCTTGATTTGCCGGAACCTGTTCGCATTGATAAACAAATTACCGGTTTTTCTTACGACATAGTAGAAGAAATACTTGCACAAATCGAGAGTGCTGGACTTTTAATAGCTGATTTAACAAGTCAAAACGCTAATGTTTACTATGAAGCCGGATTCGCTCAAGGTTTAATAAGAGCCAAATTGGGAAATTCTGTAGAAATCTTATACTTGATAAGCAATCCCGATGAACCCGATATGCCTTTTGCTGAAGCTAAATTTGATGTTAATCATTATAAAATTATTCCTTATAAGAATAATGCTAATGCTTTGGGGCAATTAGAAAAAAACCTTAAAAATGAACTTAAAGCGTTTTACGAGATTTAATTAAAGGAGAACCTCAATGCCAAAAAATAATAGAGATTTTTTTAAAGAAAAAAATAACTGGTCGGAAATAAAAGACCGATTGCTTGCTTGTTATCTGCCGCAATACTTCCAAAAAGTGTTGATGACGGGAAAGCCTATTTTCTATGTGGATTGTTTTTCAGGCAAAGGAAAGTTTGATGACGGGAATCTCGGTTCGCCTATTATTGCTTTGCAAATTCGTGATGCTTGCTTAACTCAAACGTCAAACAAAGACGGCAAAATCGAAACCCATTTCATTGAACTTAATCATGCCGAAGAATTAGCAAGCAACATTTCGATTTTTAACAATTCAAATGGTCAGCCATTCATAACCTCGGGCAAATACGAAGAAACAATCGAGGGTCTGTTAGAAAAAAGAAACAATTATAATGTTTTTCTTTACGTTGACCCTTACGGAATAAAAGCATTAGATTTTTCTTTATTCAATAAGTTTCAGAACTCAGGTTTCGCATCATTTGAAATATTGGTTAATTTTAACTCATTCGGCTTCATACGCGATGCTTGTCGAGTGATGAGTGTTGATTATAATAAGGACGAGGCACTTAATAATTTAGAAGACCTTATTGAGTATGAACCTACACAAATCACATCAAACAAGCAGTCGGAAAACATATTAAACAGCATCGCTAACGGCGATTATTGGAAAAAGATAATTACGGAGTTTAAAAACGGTGCTATAAATGGATATCAGGCTGAAAAAGCATTTTCTGCTGAATACAAGCAACAATTGAAAAAAGGCTTTGCTTACGTTCTTGATATGCCAATTCGCCTTAAAGAGGGGCAACGCCCAAAATACAGAATGATTCATGCCTGTAATCATAAGGATGGTTGTTTCCTGATGGCAAAGAATATGCAAAGCCGAAAAGAAGAATTATTTATAGACATTCAACAAGGAGGTCAAATCTCACTCTTTGATTTTGACCCATCCGTTTCTTCTACAGCTGAAAATGAGATTATTAATGAAGACGAAGTACTCGCTTTAGTTAAAGAACATTTATTAATATTTGATGAAGATGTTAAACTTACTAATTTCATAGCTTCTTTTCTAAACAAGCATGGTTTACTATGCGATTTTAAAATGATTTATAATGCTTTAGGCAAATTAGAAGAAATTCGTTTTATTGAAATAACTCGCAAACCTGCTCTAACTGAAAATGGCAGAAAGCGTACATTTTGGGAGGAAAAGAAAAATCAAACCCTCACGTTGAGGAGGGTACGGTTATGAAAACAAGAGGTTGTATTGAACGTAAGTCGTTAATGTATAAAACAGGTGTCGAATACGGCGATTATACGCTTAACCACATTCAAGGATGTTCGCATGGGTGCTTGTATCCTTGTTATGCTTTTCTTATGGCAAAGAGATTTGGCAAGATTAAGACTTACGATGAGTGGGTTAAACCCAAAATCGTAGCAAACGCTATTGACCTCTTAGAAAAGGAAATACCGAAATTACGAGAAAAAATAGATTCTGTCCATCTTTGTTTTACTACTGACCCATTTATGTACGGGTATGATGATATATGTCAAGCAAGTTTGAAAATTATATCAACCTTGAATGAGTCCGGAATAAAATGCACAGCATTGACAAAAGGTTTGTTACCACTTGAATTGGCGGATTTATCCGATGAAAACGAATATGGCATTACGTTGATTTCATTGAATGAAAATTTCAGAAAAGAAATTGAACCCGGAGCTACCCCATATGCAGATAGAATAAAGAGGTTATACGAGTTGCATGAGCGTGGTTGCCGAACATGGGTAAGTATCGAACCATATCCTACTCCCAATATTATCGAACAGGACTTTGATAAAATTTTAGAATCCGTTTTTTTTGTAGATAAAATTATTTTCGGGCGAACGAATTATAACTCCATTGTATCAAAATATAAAAGGAATAAAGAATTTTACAACGAGTTGAGCGAAACTGTAGTCGAATTTTGCGAATTGAACGGCATTGACTTTCACATAAAAGAGGGAACGCAAACACTGCTGAATGTAACAAAAGGTAAAACAACGTAGCCTCAAAAATGCGCCCCGAATAGCAATCTTTTCTTATATAGCCGAAATCTTTATTTACTCATTCACAATAGAAATAGGCTCTCTTTATTTCGAGAGCCTATTATCTTTTTGCAGGGAAACGTAGAGTTAATCGTATTTTTATGAAAGTTGTTTTTAGTAAGTCAACGTGAGTAGCAAGGACGTACTCATATTCCCCACCGAGATGCAGAGCGGCTAACTGTTTCCCGATTTCGTGGGCGGCGATGTTGTCAACTTCCCCCGGTTTGAATGACTGAATCAAGTGATGAGCGAGGACACCGCCCTGCTTATTGGCGGCACGTTTGGTAAACTCAAACTCGTAAGCCGCCATTTCGGGAGTGCAACCAAAACCGCTAATCAGCATTTTATCATCGGTTTTTTCGGGGTTGGAAATGTAGGCTATCGCCTTGGCTAAGGTAGCTTTGATTGCATGGATTTGAGTAACAGCCATATTTTTTCCTGCCTTTCTTGCAGTTCGGCGACATCTTCGGAGTAGACATTGTTCGTGGAGTTTACCCGCCGTGCGATTTGGTTGATGTTGACTGCCGCCTTTTTGACACTTGCGAATAAATCCCGAAACTCGGAGAAGTCCACATTGAGAATATAGCCGTCACAAGCCATTTTGCGGAGATAATCCGACTGCTTCTTGATTTTCGCAACTTCCATTTTCCTCTGTATAAAATCCCGCTCGGCTTCTGTGACGTAGAATTTGATTTGAACGGGACGTGTGCGTTTAGTTTGCATAAATACTGCCTCCTTAAAATTTTTTCGATTTTATGTAAAGTTGGGGTTGATTTATTTGAGGAAATGTGGTATAATGGGGTCTGACAGTTAAAGGTGCTTGATTTGTGGTTGGGGGCAGGTATCCAACTCATCAACTCGCTTATGCAGAAAAATATTTTTAAACATGACATACAGTTGTCATGTTTGGTGTGTTATAATGAGAAGAAAAAGGAGTTGCTAATATGCAAGAATACAAAAGTAAAACCGCTCTGATTGACGAAATCAAAAAGACGGCAGGGTTATTTATAAACGAGTTTGACGATGTAGCGGATGCCGACAAAGACATTCGCTTTGACGGAGTTGACCGAACGCCGAGAGAAATCATTGCGTATCAACTTGGATGGATGGGGTTGATTCGCGGTTGGGATAAAGACGAGCTTTCGGGGAAAGAAGTCGTCACTCCTGCGCCGGGGTACAAATGGAATCAAATGGGCGAACTATATCAAGGATTTTACGACAAATACAATGACGAATCCTTATCCCGATTAAAGGAATTATTTGTTACTGACCTCGATTCCTTTATCCAGTGGCTTGGCGCGTTCTCCGATGATGAATTGTTCAAACCCGGCGGCAGGAAATGGGCGGCATCCACACCGTCAAATTGGGCGATATGGAAATGGGTACACATCAATACTGTCGCACCGTTCAAGTCTTTCCGAAGCAAAATCCGCAAGTGGAAAAAACTGCGGGCGGAGGGGTAATGTCCGTGATTATGATTGAAATTCGCAAGGTTTGCGAATAAAATTTATATTTTGAACAGGAGAAAAAATTATGTCTAAAGCAATCATTCCATTTGAAACTTTTGTAGAATCAGCCGGGGTCGAACATACCGACTTCATAAATTCATTGCATGAAAATCTGGCGAACGCCAACTGCAAGGCGGAAATCAAAGAGGCGGCGAGCGGTTACGTCGTTTCTTATATCCACATTCCAACGAAACGCACGGTTATCAATTATGTATTTCGCAAGAAAGGGCTTATGCTCCGTATTTATGCGGACAATGTTGCCCGCTATATGGAAATACTCGAAACCTTTCCGAACACCATGAAAGACCTTATTAAAAAGTCCGGACCATGCAAAAGGCTACTCAATCCCAACGATTGCAATTCGCGTTGTCTTATGGGTTTTGATTTCATATTAGACGGCGAACGTCAGCAAAAATGCCGTAATGGTGCTTTTATGTTTCCTCTTAACGATGAAACAAAGCCGTATGTGAATGATATGGTGTTGCGTGAAATACAACTGAGAAATTGAGTATTATCAAGGAGGGTTATTATGCAAATTCGCTTTATTAATAAATCTGATTTCCAAATAAGCGGCTATTCCGTCGAGACCTCGTTGAACGAAAGCGGTAAAGATGTGGCGGCATTGTATAACGATTATTTCAATACCGAAAAAGCTACGTTGATTGATAACGTGGCTAAGAATAAAGCCGCAGAGTATTATGGGCTAATGTGGTATTTAGAAGGTCATGAACGCTACCGCTATCTTTTGGGAAAAGAAACGGTCAATCCCTCCGCTATTCCGGTCGAAGCGGAATTGAAAGAGATACCCGCTTCCCTTTATGCAGTTGCAGACTTTGAAAAGGATTATGATGGGGTTAAGGCATGGACTGATTTCTTTTTTGAAGCGATACCGAAAACAGGCTATGCCCCGAATTATGAACATGGATTTTTCTTCGAGTATTATCCTGACGGCGTGAATGGCAATTACGAACTTTGGACGCCCGTGGTGAAAGCTGATAAAATTTAATACTATGCAGGAGATGCTTATATGCTGACAACACATATTTACTTAAATGGTAACTGTAAAGTGGCTATAGAAATGTATAAGAGTGCTTTGGATGCCACCGTAAAAACACTCTTTGAGGATTCTAATTCACATCTTGTTATTCACGCTGAAATTGTGATTCACGGTGAGTTGCTTATGTTAAACGATTTTGGAGATAATGATGGGATTTCTAAGTCGGGTGGATACCAGCTTTCTGTTCGTTTTAACAATGAGGATGACCTAAAAAACGCCTATTCAGTTATGCAGCTTGAAAGTATTACAGTTAGCCCAATGCAACCCACAAATTACAGTCCTTGTACCATTAGATTTATTGATAAATTCGATGTTAGATGGGCATTTTGGGTTTAGTCAATCGTAACGAATAAGCATTAGACACATCAAACGACTTCCGCAAAGTTGCGAACAAAATTTATATAATGCGAGGATTTTTAGTATGAGGACAGATATACCTGAATTATTGTTTCCGTCACGAGATGATTTTCGTATATGGCTGGGGGAAAACGCAACAACAAGCGATGGGGTGTGGCTTATATTCGGGAAAAAGAAAGAGGTTGTTACTTTATCCGCAAACGATGCTTTGGAAGAAGCGTTGTGCTTCGGGTGGATAGACGGACAAATGAAAAGTATTGACGATAGTAAATATCGCAAATACTTTGCTTGCCGTCGAGAAAAAAGCCCGTGGTCCGATAAAAATAAAAAGACAGTAGAAATGCTTCGAGAGAAAAATTTGATGACTGAATTGGGTGAAAAAGCCGCCCTAATCGCCAAGGGAAACGGTATGTGGGATGCTTCGCCCTCCGGCACAATAACCGATGAACAAATAGCATCTTTCTCTGACAAGCTATCCGGCTTACCGCTTGCATATGAGAATTTTATAAAAATGCCACGCTCTGCTAAGGTAGCATATGTGAGAAGATATTTGTCATTTAAGAAAGAAGAAACTCGTCAGAAAGATTTTGAAAAAATAGTTGATATGCTTAATCAAAATCTGAAGCCTACCATAAACAGTAAGGGGTAAAATATGAGTACCCACAACTTGACAAAAAATAATCCGGCGGTTTTTACACCGCCGGACTGCACTTAAAAATTATAACTCATTCTCTTTGCCTTTTTGCCGCGTTTTGTCGATAGATTTTTCGTTTTCTTGCGCCTTGTAAAATTTCATCTTATCATGAATTGACATCTCACGCGGAGCTTTATCGGCGATTTTTTCGCTTGTAGGCGGCATTTTCACCGCAACTTTGTCAGCAGCCTGCGGTAAATCAACTTCTTGTTTTCCCTCAATGTTAAGTTGAACATTCAACTCCGCAAGCCGTGCGATTTTGGTGTTAAGTTCGGCTTCGTGCGGGAACGGTTTCCCTAATTCGCCTTTCGCCGATTCAAGTTGTTCGCACAACGCTTCAAGCTGTGACTTGCTGTTTTCAAGCAGTTTCGGGATATTTTCGAGGACGTTATTCACACGAGTAATGTTACCGTGAGGGTCAGCACCGAGCGTGGTAGAATAAGTCATATCGCGCTTAAATTCCAAGTGGAAAGTGTTGCCGAAACTCTCGTAAGAGAGCGATAAATCGAACCCTTTATAACTTCCAATGTCGAGAGTTTCTTTT